>Ga0308419_1000792_pt1 | contig 21936 bp, 19 predicted proteins | sample HotsprSampleMS50_FD_203674 | JGI IMG/M metagenome (GOLD analysis project Ga0308419, IMG submission 203674) | Hot spring phototrophic mat microbial communities from Mushroom Spring, Yellowstone National Park, Wyoming, United States - 20090730_MS50 ... | reverse complement strand
GGTCGACTCAAGGATCGAGAAGAGACTGAACTTATTATATCACTGTTTTTTCGGACTAAAGACGAAATGATAGATGTCTCATACTGAATACAGTGCACAATTTGTTCAGTATAGTTCAGTGTTCCTTGGATTAGAGGAAGCTCTTTCTCAATAATTGATCGCTCTACATCAGTAAGACCATACAGACGGGCAACAATCGCATCAATTTCCGCTTCGTAATCAGCAACATTTTTTCCTTTAGAATCAAGGCACTTTTGGACAAGAGTTTCTATTGCTCTTCTGTCTGACTCCGAAGCTGTGGGAATGGGGATTTGTTAAAGGTTCTCTTGGTAGGCTTGTAAGTATCCATTTCGAAGATCAGTACATACCCACTCTGGGATAGAAGGTGGGATCGGTAGGAGAAAAACTACAAATTAAGGCATCAACATTTAATAATTGCTGAGACAAGATAAAGCCATAGATTTGGGTAAAACCATTGCCAAATCAGTAAATTCTGCTAATCTTCTTCGGTGTTAACCTTGTCTTGCGGACTAGGAGCTGTATGGCTAAGGTCTTCGCATTTACCAACAACAAAGGGGGAACGGGTAAATCTACTTTATGCTCTAATGCCGCTCACTACACCGCACAGACTGGAGCAAAGGTTTTAGTAATTGATATGACTTCCCAGACCACCTCTAGCACCTTGTTTTTGGGAAAGTCTCAATTAGATGAGTCTGAGACAGTGTTAGCATTTCTCAAAAAACGACCTGACAAGCACATTGAAGAAACCATATATGAATCCCACAAAGGGTTGGACATAGTGCCATCGCATGTCTCAATGGCAGAAGCAGTAACCCAATTGTCGGGGATACAAATGGGCAAAGAAGGGGTACTAAAACGAGAGATTGACAGGATTATTCATCTCTACGACTATATTTTTATCGACAGCCCAGGGGATTTGAATGAACTGACAGCCAATGCCCTAGTTCCCGCAGATAAGGTTTTTATTCCTACCCGTCTCAATCGCACAGACTTTCAGTGTACAGAAACCACCATTCGGTTTATTAAAGAAGCAGAGGACTACATCGGTGCTAGGGAAATTAAAGTAGTAATCAATATGCTTGACGATCGCTACCTACCAGGGGGCATTTGGACAAACTCCCACACGGGAGAACTCTATACCCAAGCTCAGTCTATATTTGGTGATATTTTGTGTAGTATCACCCTACCAGATAGCGCAGATATGCGTACCGCCTTTGATCGGGGCTTGACAATTCTGGAATATCGCCCTACAGAAGTAGTAGCAAAAAGAATTCAAGAGTTTGTTAAATGCGAGGTAATCTGTGAGTGAATCTCATCTAGCACGCACCCTATTTTCTCAAACTAATAATGCCCCAGTGCGCAAAAAGCAACTGCTCCCTGCGTCTCAGGAAAAGACCGCCAAACCTGACCAACAGGAAGTAGTAGATTCATGGCAGGACAAATGCCACGCCCTAGAGCAGAAGTGCCAAGAGCTACTACAACAACTGCAAGCAAAAGAACAGCAAGTTAAAGAGTTACAAACTACCCTAGCCCAGCAGACAGCCCAAAACCATGAGCAGACTATGCTAATTAGTGCTCTACAGGAGCAAAATCAAAAATTAGAGAAACAAGTAGCAGAACTAGAAGCAAAACTAGACCACCATTTGCAGTTACTACTGTCATCTGAAATAACCCCCAGCCTTGGGGATAACAGTCGCCAACAGATTAGTGAACTACAGGAGCAAATCCTACACCAAGCGGATCAGATTAAAGAATATCAGGCAACAATTCAGCACTGGAAAGATCAGGCAATTAAGCACCAACAGCACGCCATTCAATTGAGCAGTGCCCTAGAGAGATTACTATCAGAAAAGCCCCCAACTTCTAAAACAGGAAAATCTAAATCTGAAGTCAACCCAGAACCTAAACGGGAACCTACTGTACCTAGGGCTAGGATAGAATTGCCTTCATTTCTGACTCGGGCAAGATGAGCTGGCGCTCGCTGGGGGTGAAATCTTCAAACTCTGCCAGTTGGCGCTCTAGGAGAGCTTCTGTAGCATCTGATACATCTAGGTTTTGTTGTGCCCTCTGCCTAAGTCGCGATCGCAATTCTTGGAGTTCTGCCTGACAAAAGACAATGTTAATGGGAATGTGTTGGCTCTTGGCAGTGTCAATCAAGGCTTGCCTGAAAGCCTGACGATCATATTTGGCATCCACAATTACGGTGAGACCTGTTTTGGCTAATAAAATTGCTAACTCTGTTAGGCGTTGATAGGTTTTTTGGGTCATTGCTGGGCTGTAAATTGTCTCACTGCCCCTAGTGAGTACATCAATTCCTGCCAGATGTTTGCGGATTACATCAGAGCGGATGGCAATCCCATCAAGGGCGATCGCTAATTCTTTGGCAGTGGTACTTTTGCCAGAGCCAGACACCCCAGACATCATAATAATTTTTCCCTGTTTTGTCTGGGTGTATTGCCACGCCAGACGATAGTATTTCTCCGCTTCGGCACGCGCTTGCTCTTTCACCGCAGGTTCAATGTTGGGATCATCGAGGAGAAAAGAAGTCACCTTAGCACGGATATAGGCACGCATACTACAAAATAGGGGCAATAGGGTCAGTCCTGTATAGTCATTTGTCTGCTCTAGGTAAGTATTCAAAAAGATATTCGCCAAATCATATCGCCCACGAAACTGCAAATCCATGACCAAAAATGCCGCATCATACAGGGTATCTGTGTTGCGAAATGGCTCATTGAATTCAATGCAATCAAAAATTTGTACTTTATTCTGGAAAATGCAGATATTTTTTAGATGGACATCACCATGACATTCGCGAATTTTTCCCTGTTGTAGGCGATCGCTAAATAAATGCTCTTGGGCAAAGAGGCGATCGGTATAATCTTTGGTGGCCGACAGTTGCTCCATTGTTTGGGCGATCCCCACATACTTGGCAGTGTGGCGATAGTTTTCATCTGCTACAGCTTTGAGTGCTTGGGCTGTACCGAAACTAGCAATGTAATCATTGGTTTGAGCAGTGCGATGAAATTCTGCTAGTTGTTTGCCAATCTGTATAGCATGGTCTGCGGTAAAAGCCCCACGATTAAATAAATTTATTGCTAGGTTTTCTTGGTCAAATTGATACATTTTTACCGCATATTCCACAATTTGATCAGAAATTTCTGCTATGTCAGCCTCTAGCATACCATCTTCCTTAATGCCCACCACACCAATATATAAATCTGGAGCCAGTCGGGCATTGAGGCGCACTTCTTCGTGGCAAAAATGATGGCGTAGGTCTAGGGTGGAGAAGTCCAAAAAACCAAAATTAACTGCTTTCTTTACCTTGTAGGCATAGGTTCCTGTCAATAGGACAAAGGAGATGTGGGTTTGGATGAGTTGAATTGGCTCCTTCACCTCGTGGGGATAGAATTGAGGCTGGAGCATGGCAGAGATAATTGGCGGTAAAGACATAGCAATCTCAAACGGAAAATACTAATATAATAAGCCTATGGCAATTATTTCTACTAAAAACCATTCTCTGGGAAAGCACGACTTACTTAGAGCCTCTACTGACCCCAAAGAAGCACAAGAGGATGGCCCCGAGCTGAATGTGCGTCCCGTTTCCCTCAATGACTACATCGGACAGACGGAACTGAAGGAGCTACTGAAAATTGCCATCTCAGCCGCTAAATCCCGCCAGTCTCCCCTAGACCATCTGCTACTGTATGGTGCCCCAGGGCTGGGTAAAACTTCTCTGGCTTTGACCATTGCCCAAGAAATGGGCGTAAATTGCAAAATTACTTCTGCCCCTGCACTGGAGCGCCCACGGGATGTGGCGGGACTGTTGGTTAGTTTGCAGGCAGGGGATGTGCTGTTTATTGATGAAATTCACCGCCTGCCCCCAGTGGCTGAGGAGATGCTGTACCCTGCTATGGAAGATTTTCGCCTTGACATCACCATCGGCAAGGGACAGTCGGCGAGGATTCGCAGTGTGAAACTGCCCCCATTTACCCTAGTGGGAGCCACTACTCGGATTGGTGCTCTGTCTTCGCCTCTGCGCGATCGCTTTGGGTTTGTCCAACATCTGCGTTTCTATACCACTGCTGAACTTACCCAAGTGGTGCTTCGCAGTGCCAAGATTTTGCAAATCAGTATCGATGTAGCAGGGGCAGAGGCGATCGCCGCTCGCTCTAGGGGTACACCTCGCATTGCCAATCGCCTGCTGAAGCGAGTGCGGGATTACGCCCAAGTGAAAGGGGATGGAAAAATTGATCGGGCGATCGCTACTACTGCGTTGGAACTGTTTCGCGTCGATCCCCAAGGCTTAGACTGGACAGACCGCCAACTGCTTACAGTACTCATCGAGAAATTTCGCGGTGGTCCTGTGGGACTGGAAGCCCTCGCCGCCGCCACGGGCGAAGACAGCCAGACTATTGAGACGGTATATGAACCCTACCTACTGCAAATTGGCTACCTCCAGCGCACTCCACGGGGTAGGGTTGCCAGTCCCGCCGCCTACCAACATCTAGGGTATGTCACTCAATCAGAACTATTTCCTAGTTAACTGGGGGATTTAGCCTGCTGGAGATTCCGAATTTCCCGCAAAATCACCATCAGTCCTTTGTTCTGGTGCTCGATTAGCTGAATAATTTTGTCTAGTTTTTGTTCTAGTCTGTCCATTCTCTGCTTGCTGTCCCCCACCTGATCCCCTAGCTCAGTTACACGAGCGACCACTTCACGCTGGATCAGATTTTCAATGCCCTGCACTAGGAGCATTTCCATAGAAGTAATTTTGGCAATCACCGCCTGATAGTCGGGCTGTTGGGGCGGGAGCTGGGCTTCCAGCACCGTTTCCATAGAGTTCGCTACGGTGGGGGCAGGAATGGGCTGGTAGCTTGGGATGGGTGGGGCGGGGGGGGTGGGAGAACTGTTGGACAGTAGGCGTTCGATGTGGTCAATTAAGACATCGGCTTCAAAGGGCTTTTCCAAAAACTCAAATCCAACAAATGGCTCAGGGATGTGTTCTGCCACTTGATCCTTCAGTCCCGAGATCATGATCACTGGAGTACGGGCTAAACCTTCAATTTTGCGGATCGCCTGCAAAGTTTGATAACCGTTGTATTTGGGCATGACAAAGTCCAGCAAAATCAGGTCTGGATTGAACTGTCGTGCCGCCTCGATCCCCGATTTGCCATCGCTTGCTTCTAGTACTTCATACCGCCCCGCCAAGATGCTTTTGACCATTTTGCGGATCATGATGCTGTCGTCAATGACTAGGACTTTTTTTTGCGCCATGCATCCCTTGCCCCAAATTGCTTACATTATTGCACAACTACGCGGGAATATTGCTCCCTCGGTAAGTATTCCAGACAGATGGTGTGGTTAAGACTTTCTTTGATTATGTCAATGTGACTAATCACTAGTACTTGGGAAAACTGATTGCCTAGGCGGTGGAGTAGTTGGAGAACATTATCCCGCCGCTGTTCATCTAGGGAGCCAAATACTTCATCGAGGATGAGCAAGGAAAACGGCTGACCTGTGCGCTCAGAGATCATCTGGGATACTGCCAAGCGCAGGCAGAGGTTGACAATATCTTCTTCGCCACCAGAAATTACTGACTTGCGATCGCCCGATTCAATTACAGCCACATTGTAGTTTTCGTCTAGTTCCAAGGCGCTATAGCGTCCATCGGTGAGTTCTGTGAGCAAAAGGCTTGCCGTTTCTGATAGTTGGGGGCGGATTTGTTGGGTGAGGTGTTGGCGCAGAGCAGTAAAACTCTCATCTAGGGTTTGGTACAGCAGGTATTCTCGCTGAGCCTTGACTAACTCCAGTTTCTTGGCTTGGTATTCCTGTTCCTGTTGTTGGTAAAGGGCTAGATCGCGCTGGAGTAGGTCTATCTGATGTTGAGTATGTTGGCGCTCTGCTAGTAACTGTTGTTGTGCCTGTTGTAATTGTTGGTGTAGCTGTTTTAGTTCTGTGTATTGGCTAGGATTGAACTGCAAAGCTATTTGGGTTTCTTGCAAATCAGCGATCGCCTGTTCTAGTGCCAATTTTTCTGCCTGCTTACTCTGCAACTGCTCTTGAATAGTCTGGTATTGGACAGGGGTATGTTCCAGTCGCAACATTTCCTGATATTGGGACTGCAGGGACTTAATTTGCTCTTGAATAGCCTGATGGCTCACAGGATCATAGTCAACGGCGACCACCAGTTGTTGTTGTGCTTGCAGTTGCTTTTGCTTATTTTCTATTTGCTGGTTATACATCTGCAATGTGCGATTTTGCAGTTCCAGTTCTGTTTTTTGCGATTCCAGTTGTCTAATTCTCTGCTCAAGCTGGGATTTGTTGTGGCGCAGTTGTTCTAATTCTGGTGGCTCCTTCTCTAACTGCTGTAATTGTGTTTGCCCCTGCTCAATGGTGGCTTGAATTTGGTTTAATTGCCTGTGCAAGTTAGCCATTACTAGCTCGTATTCATCTTGCAAAGGGCGATCGCAGGTGGGGCAACGCCCATCCTCGCCCGCTTGGGTAATATCTGCAATTTGTTTCTCCAGTTTCTTAAGCAATTGTCGCTGGGTCTGCAACTCTGCCTTAGCCAAGGCGCAATCATTTTGCCATGCCATCTGCATTGCCTGAAGCTCAGCCTCCAGTTGTTGGCATTGCCCTTTGCTAGCTTCCCATGCTTGAATTAGATCACTTTGGGATGCTACGGTTTTTTGAATTACCGATTGTTTTAGACTAAGTTCCAGAATTTCTGCCTCTAGTTCTCCTATTCTGCTTTTAATTCTTTCTTGCTCGCACCACCGTTGGTACTGGCTTTGCCAATTTTTTTCTTGCTGACATAGGCTCAGGTAGTCAGCGGTTTCTTGTTTTAGGGCGTGATAGCGCTCTAGCTCCCTTGCCAGTCTTGTTGATTCCTGCTGAATTTCACGGATGCGCTGTTGCACCTGCTGTAGCTCAGTGGTTTTTAACTCTATCTGGTGCTGAATTTGAGTAAACTGCTCTTGTTTGTTCTCTAATTGCTGTAGATTTTGAGCCAATTCATTTAGTTTGATGGTCTGTTGTACTATTTGTTCGTCCAATTGAGTAAGGGCGCTCTGTTGCTGTTGCAGAGCCTGCCGTACCCTAGTTAAATTACTGGCGATCGCCTCAGGATCAAAAGCTTCCATTGCCCCTTGAATGCGGGCTACCTGAGTCTTTAGTTCATTGCGCACATAGCGAATGGTTCCCCGCTTATTACTGTCCCCTTGGGCTTGCTCAATGCGCTCATAACCTAGCATTTTGGCAATGAAGCGCTCTCGGTCTGCCCCACTGGTAATCCCCCCTAGAAACTTCAGGTCTTTTTGCCCCGTGAAATAGCTATTAAAAAACTCCTGATGGGTCATGTTGAGTATGCCCAGCACCGCTGACTTAACCGCTTCCACAGAGTTGGCAATGGTGCGCCCATCCTGTTGTAATTCTGCTAAGGTTCTGTCAGAAGTTTGGGTACGCCTGATGGTAAAAGTGCGCCCTGCAAAGGCAAAGGATAGCTCAGCCACTGCCGCCGACCGAGGAGGAGCCAAACGCCAGATCAGGGTGTCCTTGCCACCTTTGACTACTGATCTTTCATTGCCGTAAATTGCCCAAGCGATCGCCTCCAAAATAGTGCTTTTCCCCGAGCCATTAGCCCCCAAAATCCCCACCAAACCAGCGGGAAAATGTATCTCACTGGACTTGTGTTGGCGATAATTTTCCAAATACAAAGAGATTAACTGCATAACTGCCGCTCTATCAGCACCTGCTTTCCAACCCCCAGCAGTATTTTACTCTCCATGGCTCTGAGCCAGACCCTGCCCCAAGCAACTTTAGCTTTACAAAACTCATCAAAACTTGCCAAATCCTTTCAGCATCTGATCACTAAATAGTTAATTATTGTATAAGTAGAGCAAATTACATCAATATAAATTTATCATTACTACTGATATTGCTAAATGCACCACTACTACTTATGCTGAAATTAAGCAGTTTGCTGTTAGGTTAAGACGAGATGCTATGCCAATCGCAGTGGGAATCATTGAGACGAGAGGTTTCCCCGCCGTGGTGGAAGCCGCCGACGCAATGGTCAAAGCCGCCCGTGTTACCCTAGTGGGCTACGAAAAGATTGGGAGTGGTCGAGTTTCAGTAATTATTCGTGGAGATGTGTCCGAGGTGCAAACTTCTATCGCCGCTGGCATGGCATCAGTCATGCGAGTCCATGGCGGAGAGTTGGTGTCAACTTACATCGTGGCGCATCCTCTGGAGAATCTTGAATATGTCCTTCCCATTCGCTACACGCGAGAGGTAGAGCAATTCGCTTACTAACGCTACCGCTGTGTATATAATTTATAGAGAAAATCTTAAGGAGATTGTTTCATGGCGATCGCAGTTGGAATGATAGAAACCCTCGGCTTCCCCGCTGTAGTAGAAGCCGCTGACGCAATGGTTAAAGCCGCCCGCGTTACCCTTGTGGGCTACGAAAAAATCGGTAGCGGTCGGGTAACCGTGATCGTGCGCGGCGATGTGTCCGAAGTGCAAGCCTCCGTTGCCGCAGGTACGGACTCCGTCAAGCGGGTCAATGGTGGTCAAGTGCTGTCCACCCACATCATCGCCCGTCCCCACGAGAACTTGGAGTATGTCCTGCCCATTCGCTACACTGAAGAAGTGGAGCAATTCAGGGACAATGTCAACTCCATTCGCCCCATCAATAGACCATAGGCTGTAAAGTTCAGTGCAGATTGCTAAAGTAACAGGCACAGTTGTCAGCACCTACAAGGAACCTACTCTGGCGGGAACTAAATTTCTGCTGTTGCAGTTAATCGATGCCAACGGTCAACTCCTGCCAGAATACGAGGTTGCCGCCGACACAGTGGGAGCAGGCATCGAGGAATGGGTCTTGGTCAGCCGTGGCAGTGGCTCACGCCAAGTCAGGGATGCTGAGCATCGACCCATAGATGCCGCCGTAGTAGCAATCATTGACACCGTAACCATTGGCAGACAGATGTTGTATAGCAAAAACGGTAGCTAGTGAAGTAAATACTCATTGGCACCGCAACAGTTATCAACCTTTGGTTGATGCCGTCTGTGGGAAAATCTAAATTTTAGAGGTCTCAGCAATAGAGGGTAAGATATGGCCGTTCGTAGTTTCCCTGCTCCCCCTACCCCTTGGTCTAAAAGTCTCGCCGAACCCAAAATCCACGACACCGCCTATGTGCATTCCTTTTCCAACATCATCGGCGATGTCTACATTGGAGCCAATGTGCTGATCGCCCCTGGCACATCTATCAGGGCTGATGAGGGCACCCCCTTTTTCATTGGCGAAAACACCAACATCCAAGACGGGGTGGTAATTCACGGCTTGGAAAAAGGCAGGGTGATTGGCGATGACGGCAAGGAGTATTCCGTTTGGATCGGCGACAACACCTCTATTACCCACATGGCTTTGATCCATGGACCTGCCTATGTCGGTGATAACTGCTTCGTCGGCTTTCGCTCCACTGTGTTTAATGCCAAGCTGGGCAAGGGTTGCATAGTGGGTATGCACGCCCTAGTGCAAGATGTGGAAGTGCCTCCAGGGCGGTATGTTCCCTCTGGGGCAATAATTACCAAGCAAGAACAGGCAGATCAACTGCCCGAAGTCAAAGACGAAGATGAGAAGTTTGCCAGTCATGTAGTGGGGGTCAATGATGCCCTGCGCAAGGGCTATCGTTGTGCCGAAGACATTGCCTGCATAACCGATCTGCGCCGTCAAATTTCTTCCCCTTCTCCTCAAGTATCTCCTATGAACGGTCATTCTCATTCCTCTTCTGCCAACGGGCACAAGCCCGATCTCGTCGGTAAGGTGCGGCAGATTTTGGCGCAGGGCTATAGGGTGGGTATGGAGGCGGCAGATGCGCGCCACTTTCGCTCTGGATCGTGGCAGACCTGTGCCATGCCAGCCTCTCAGCAAGAAGCTACTGTTTTGTCTGCCATTCAAGCCTGCCTGCAAGAACACCGCGGCGAGTATGTGCGCCTGATTGCCATTGACAGTGCCAACAAGCGGCGGGTATCTCAGGAAATCATCCAAAGACCTGAAGATGAGCCAGCCCCAGTGATTAACCCCCAGAGCAACGGGTACAGTCAGACCTCAGTGCCAGAAGTGCATTTTGCCAGTTCCACCCCTGCCAACAATCTGGGCGAGGTGGTGAAGCAGTACCTGTCTCAGGGGTTAAAACTGACTACAGAATACGCCGATGAACGCAGGATGCGTTCTAGTGCATGGCTCACAGGAGCCTCTATTCCAGACCTGCGCAGTTTAGAACAGTTTTTGCAAGAACACCGCGACCACTATGTCAGGCTGATTGCTGTTGATCCTAAAGCCAAGCGCCGCATAGCTGAGACTATTATCCACCAGCCCAATGGCAAGGTGTCTGTCTCTAGCCCAGCTAGTGGGTCTGCCCCTGCCAATTACAAAGCGGAGGTGGATTTACCTGCGGGGGTGGCTTCCATGGTGAGGCAGTTGCTAGCTCAAGGGCACCGCATTAGTACAGAACACGCTGACGAACGGCGCTTGCGTTCCAGTGCGTGGCTGGCTTGCGCTCCCATTGACCATAGTTCTGAGGCAGAGGCGCTAAAGGCGATCGCTAACTGCATTAAGCAGTACCCCGATGAGTATGTGCGCTTGGTGGGGGTTGACCCCAAAGCCAAAAAGCGGGTTATGGAAGTGTTGATCCATCGCCCTGGTATGGCTGTTCCTGAAACCACCAGCAAGGTTACTCAAGCTGTCTCCTCATCCCATACTCCGTCCAAGCTCAGCTCTGAAGTAGTAGCTCAAGTGCGCAATCTGCTGGCTCAGGGGTACCGCATCGGTACAGAACACGCTGATCCACGGCGGTTCAAGACCAGTTCTTGGCATTCCTGCGCTCCCATTGCCAGTTCCCATGAGCGAGAAGTGCTGAAAGCGTTGGAGGCTTGCCTAGAGGAGCACAAGGGAGAGTATGTGCGCTTGTTGGGCATTGACACCAAAAACAAACGCCGTGTCTATGAAGGTATCATCCAGCGCCCCTAGCTCTACTCATCTTGCGACCACCCTCAGCCAGTAGGGAACCATGAATACGGGGACTTGGATTGGGGGGGAGGTAGTAATTGACCCAACTGCGGCGATCGCCCATGGGGTACTGATCCAAGCGGAACCAAATTGTCGGGTGATGGTAGGAGCGGGAGTATGTATCGGCATGGGGACAGTGATTCACGCCGTGGGTGGGGATATTGTGATTAGCAGTGGGGCGAACTTGGGAGCAGGGGTACTGGTCTATGGCAGTTTGCAAATAGGTAGCAATGCCTGTATTGGTTCTGCTACCTCGTTGGTAAACTGTAGTGTGCCTTCTGGGGAAGTGGTTATCGCTGGCAGTCTGATCTGTCAAAATACTAAAAATACTACCAAGTCTGTAGAAACCCCCGAGACAACCGCCAGCGCTCCTCCTGCAACCCCACCAGAGCCTAAGACAGAGGAGAAAACCAAAGCTGATGACCCCCTGCGAGTACATGCACGTATGCACTTGCAACAGTTTCTGGGCAAAATCTTTGTACAACAGCGTCAGTAGTACCCAATGTCCAAATTCTTTTGCCAAATAGGCGATCGCCCATACAGCTTTAATGAAGCAAGACATCCATAGAAAAACTGACCGAAGGTAATCTGCCGTAGGTCATATTTCAGTAGTCAGAAGTGCAGATAGACAGATTACCATACTACAAAGACATTGCACCCCAGTTATCAGAAGAAGTCCAGACAAGTTTTTAGAGCTTCCTCTAATCCAAGGAACACTGAACTATACTGAACAAATTGTGCACTGTATTCAGTATGAGACATGTATCATTTCGTCTTTAGTCCGAAAAAACAGTGATATAATAAGTTCAGTCTCTTCTCGATCCTTGAGTCGACCGCAATGGTTGCCAAGAAAAGAAGAAAGAAGCCAAGCGCTTTGGATAATTTATCTAAAGCTTTGCGGGATACCGCCTTCTTGTCCAGTGATGGGCAGGATGCAATCGTTGCTTTCTTGAGCAGTAATGTGTGGCTACGCCACGCAAGCGAACAGGAAAGTTCAGCGTAAATGTATCAGCACGGCAGATACTTAAAAACTAATTCCCAACCTACAACCTTGCACATTTGGATTGAACGCAAATCAACCAGCAACTGCTAGCAAACATCACCAAGTTTGACCTAAAAAAGGTCAACCACGATCCTGTGAAATCATTTGTTTACTACTACAACCTGTTGAACACAGGACATGTTTTGCGGTGGCTTTTTGCAGAGTATTATCCCCATCAAGCCCAGCATGACCCAAACTTTTTAGCTAAATCGGCGGGAAGCCCCCCACTGTATTTGTGAATTGTGTTTACTCAAAAGCAAAATGGCTTGCGCCACCTGCGGAACAGTGTCGGGATGAAAGCCGTTGATGATATAGTAATTAAAGGCAAGTTAAATCTCTGGAGAGTTTCCCTGCCTTGTCTCCGCCGTGGGACGCACGGTGGCAGGACGCTGATCGCATTGCGTGGCGTAAGCCATGACCTCTGCACAAGCAAGTCGCTGAAGCGTTCAGCCCGTACTGTATCTTCGTTGTGTTTGTGCGACTCGTTCCCGTAAAAGTGGAAGGGAATAACCCTGAAATGTAAGCAGGGCAAGGATTAGAACCTTGACAACTTAGAAGTCCTGTGGGTTAAATTCCCACCCCTGTAGTGTGCAGGTGAAAGCGTAACCCCTACGGTAGCGACTGGTCATCAATCCGTAAAGCGGGGTTAAAAGATGGTAATGGTGAACCCGCACCCAAATCCCATCAAGCACAGTTACTCATGGCTAGGAACACGAACTCCTGTCTGAAGCGTCGTTACGAAGAAATTGCCAAATCGGGTTGATAGGCAATCCCAAAAGGGAACAGCAAAAGATGTGGCGGTTGAACACCCGACCACAACACACTTCTAAAGTAGCTCGGCGTATAGGGAGAGCCTAAAAGTAACAAGAAAGGACTTCTAGGAACGAGGCAACCACCCATGAACTCTCTGGCAACAGAGTAGCTAACCAAAGCGCAATATCTACTGGCAACAGTAGGTTTATGGGTGAGAAGGATTGGGTTAGAAGCCAACGCCTGTCTGTAATGGGCAGGATATAGGGTGTACCCATGACAAGGGCTGTCCAAGAGAGGAGCCGTATGAAGGGAAACTTTCATGTACGGTTCTGTTCCGAAGGTGGCGTAAGCCATAGACGAGCGGTAATGGCGACATTATCGCTTAGTTTAACACTCAACAAAGATGAGTGTCGGGAGTTGTTCACATAATCTTGCTCAGGTAGTCAATAGCCCCTTGGCGATCGCCAATTAAGCCCTGTAGCTGGGCAAGGCGTACTGCTTCTAGCAACTCGCCAATGCGGGGGCTTTGTTTGAGATGAAAAATCTGTTTGATCTCATCGCCCCTGAGCAAAGTTACGGGATGGGCAATGGGATCATGGGGATCAAGCCAGCGCTCTAGCCACGGCTGACATAGGACAAGGTGCACTCCCTCGGCGATCGCTACGGCTACCAGCGCAGGGAAAAAGGCGTTAGTCGCTTGAAACAGGCGGTAGGCAGGAATGGGTTGCAGGTCGGCAACTTCTGCCCTGAAGGTAGGTAAGTACCGCAGAATCCCCACTAGCCAGCGTTGCTCGTTACGGCTTAGTCCTAGGGGTTCAATTGCATAGGCAGAATTGATCAAACTAGCTAGCTTGACCGCTACCAAGGCAGGGCGCTCCTTGCAGAGATTTTGGGAGAAAAAAGGCTGAAGCTGGGGATAATTTACTACTAAGTCCCTAATTACTGAATCTATCTGCTGAAAGCGGGTTATTTCCAACACAGGACTAGGTAGCCAATGCTCCAGCACCCCATCCGTTAGGGCTTGGCATAACCAGTAGGCGCCATGCTCCAGTAGATAGCTCAGTTCCATCAGTACCCGCTCGCTGGCAACATGGGCAAGTTCCCCTCGCAGTTTGATCAAGTGCTGACGGGTATTTTCCTCAATCTGGAAGTCTAACTGCGCCGCTTGACGGTATGCCCGCAGAATGCGCAATCCATCAGCTTTGAGATTGTCGGGGTGAATCATGCGCACCAGTTTGCGGTGGATGTCTTCCTGTCCCCCATAGGGATCGATGGCAGTGGCGGGGTCATGTACTTCAATGGCGATCGCATTCATGGCAAAATCCCGCTTGCCCAGATCGTCCCTGATGTCTGCTCCCACTTGCAGAGCAAAGTCAATGGTACCTTGGGGCAAAACTACCCTAGCAATTTGGCGCTCCTGATCCAAAACCACAAATCCCCCCCCGTACTTCTGGGCAAACCTTTTGGCAGTGGGGATCACTTGCTCGGTCAGTACTAGATCGAGGTCTAGGCGGTCGGGCGATCGCCCCAAAATCTGATCCCGCACCCACCCACCCACCACATAGCAGGGATAGGGCAGTTCAGCAATATCTAACTCACTCAACAAGCCAAACATGGAAGGTACTATCGCTTGCAAAACTTAATTTTGGTAGATAAAAAATTGAAGTCTTTTGAGATAGTCATACTCCCCAAAAGCAGATAATTAGCAATTCCTTTCCCCAAACTCAAGAAGTGCAGACCTGTCCATACCAGCCCTGCCCACTGGGTCGTCAAATCTTGGGATTTTGCGTTAAATTATTCTAGACAGTTTGTTTTGTGTATTAGCTTACATGAGCGATCGCCGCATAGCCGCCATTGACATTGGCACCAACTCTATCCACATGATCGTAGTGCAGATTAACCCTCAGATTCCCAGCTTTAGTGCGATCGCCTCAGAAAAAGACAGTGTGCGCCTAGGGGAGCGCTGTGCCCAAACGGGCAAACTCTCCGAGGAAGCCATGGCGCGTTCTCTCGCTACCCTGCAAAGATTTGTGGCAATTTGCCACAGCCTAAAAACGGAAGAAATCATTGCCGTTGCTACCTCCGCCGTCCGTGAAGCTCCCAACGGTCAGGAGTTTATTGACACAATCCAGCAGACCGTAGGTTTACAGGTCTCCCTGATCTCGGGACAGGAAGAGGCGCGGCGCATCTATCTGGGGGTGCTGTCGGCGATGGAGCTAAAGGAGCAAAACCATGTGATCATCGACATCGGCGGCGGCTCCACCGAATTGATCTTGGGGAATGGACATGAACCCGAGTTTCTCAGTAGCACCAAGGTAGGAGCGGTGCGACTGACGGATTTATTTCTAGTTAGGGATCCTCCCACTCTGCGAGAAATTGACCACTTGCAGGGCTATGTGCGGGGTATGATGGAACGCTCCACCGAAGAGATTTTGCGTCTCCTAGCAGGAGAAGAAGTAAGACTCATTGGCACTTCGGGCACAGTTGAAGCGATCGCCTCCCTCATTGCCAGAGAAAAAACAGGGGCTGTACCCAACCCTCTGCAGGGCTACGAGATCACTGTGGGTGAAGTTCAGGAGATGGCACAGAAATTGCAGAGAATGACCTTGGCACAACGCAGTGAACTACTGCGATCGCGGCGTGCCGAAATTATTGTGGCAGGGGCAATTATTCTAGCGGAGACCATGGCTCAGCTGGGAGCAAAGCGGCTGGTAGTCTGTCAACGGGCATTGCGGGAAGGGGTAATCGTCGACTGGATGCTTCGCCATGGCTTGATTGAAGATCGCTTGCGCTTTCAAGCCTCAGTGAGAGAACGGAGTATTCACAAGCTCTCCCAGAAATATCAAATCCATACCACCAGTGCCAAGTGCATCGCTCGCCATGCCATGAGCCTATTTGACCAGACCTACGGCATACTGCACCACTGGACAAAGGAACAGCGGGACTACCTGTGGACAGCGGCAATGCTCCACAATGCAGGACACTATCTCAACCACTCTGCCCATCACAAACATTCCTACTACTTAATTCGCCATGGGGAACTACTGGGCTATACAGAATCAGAATTGGAAATCATTGCCAACCTTGCCCGCTATCACCGCAAAAGTGAACCCAAAAAGAAGCACGAGAACTTTCAACGGCTGGCTAATGACGAAGTAAGGCTATTTGTGCGCCAAGCCAGCTCTTTGCTCCGATTGGCAGTTGCTCTAGACCGCAGGCAAATTGGTGCGATCGCCGACTTCCGTTTGACCTGCGACCTCAGCACCCGCCAAGCCATCCTTGAGCTTATTCCCACAAACCCCGCTGACCCATGTAGTCTAGAGCTCTGGAGTCTAGAATACAAAAAAGTTCCCTTTGAAAAGGAATTCAATCTGCAGTTGGTACCTGTACTACAGCCCAGCTGAAAAGGCTAGTAGAACTGAATCAGTAGATTGCCAATCCTATTGCTCCGACTAATGGTGAGCAGAGCTATGGGGGGACGACTGTCTAGATACTCGATTAGTTCTTCTAAGCTATTGAGCCGCCGTCCATTCAACCCCACCAGGCGATCGCCTGGGCGCAAACCGTAACTGCTGGCAATGGAATTGGGTTGTACCACCTCAATCACCAAAGTTTCTGTGTTCACCACCACTCCAAGGCGATGCCCTCGCCCGCTGGGAACGCTGGGAGCACTGGCAATAGGGGGACGGTTGGCATTTTCGGCGACGAACTGGCGCACCACCAAAACACTGGTGGCAAAGCTAATGCCCGTATTGGCTCCCGTGGGGGTTACTCTAATTGCTTTGTTGACTCCAATCAGTTCCCCACGGGAGTTGAGCAAAGGTCCCCCCGAGTTACCAGGGTTGAGCACAGCATCAGTTTGCAAGTCCCCATTGCGAGGGTTGATGCGGCTGAGAATCCCTGTGGTAAGGGTGCCAGATAGACCAAAGGGAGCACCTATAGCAAACACTCTCTGCCCTACGGCAATGCCACTGCTGTCAGCGAGGGGAATGGTAGGCAGACGGTCGGTAGTTTGCAGGCGCACTAGAGCTAGGTCGTTGCGGCGGTCTATGGCAATCACCTGTCCTACATACCTTCTGCCATCAGCAGTTATCACCCTGACTGTGCCATTACTGTAGCGAACTACATGTTCGTTGGTGATCACTAGCCCCGAGGGGTCAATGATACTCCCCGACCCATAGGACACTCCCGTTTGGATTGTAACTACGGCGGGGTTAGCGCGGCGATAGACCTCAATGGCAACCTGTTCTTCACTGAGACGGGCTTGGGCGATCGCTGGCGGGGGAGAGGCAATGGCTGGTGCACCCAACAGCAAGGCAGAAACTATACCTAAAAACTGAGACTTGCTATCCATAGGGTTTATCACTGATCACAATCGGACAGGGGAATGCACTCCCCACTACCCCACTCTGCAACAGAGAGACGCTGGTAAACTAGGGTAGTTCCCCCTATTTGCCCTTTTGATCCTTGAGACGGTAAGTAATTCTGCCCTTGGTTAGATCATAGGGAGTTAGCTCCACTTTGACCCGATCCCCTGGCAGAATTTTGATGTAATTACGGCGAATTTTCCCCGAAATGTGAGCCAGCACATTGAAGCCATTGTCTAGGTCAACCCTAAACATGGCATTGGGCAGAGAGTCGGTTAAAGTTCCTTCAATTTCTATTGCTTCTTGCTTAGACAAGCTACACACTCCTTTACGATAACTGCTGGGTACATTCTAAACCTATTCTAGGTGGGCTTTCAACCAACTAGAGGAAGACTGGCGATTACTTTGGCGCTGTTCCTGCTGGCGACGGGCAATGATTACTTCCTTGGAGTCTTGGAGCAGAGGGTCGCGGTAGGGAATCCCTGCCCTGGTCTGTAAAATGGCATATTCCCAAGGGGTGAGAGGGCGGGAGCGAAGCGGCACTGTGCTGTGGTTAAAGCTGGCGATGGTGCCCCAAGACTTGCGCCCTAGGGGTTCTACTGCCCACAGGTTTAGCCCCAGCTCTAGCAGAGCAGAACGCACCGCTGAAGCACAGGAATAGGTAACCCAATAGCCCTCTGGCTTGAGTTTGTTGGTAACCAGTCGTAAAAAGTCAATTGTCCACAGTTGGGGGCAACGCTTGGGGGAAAAGGGATCGAAGAAAATGGCGTCAACAGAGCGATCAGGCACCAAGTGAATCCCTTGACGGGCATCTGCAAGAATTAACTGCAAGTGCCACTGCCCATCCCACACCTCAGGATGGCAGGCAAGTTGCTCCAGTACTCGCTGGGTGCGCTCACTCCAAATCCAATGCATCTGCTGGGCCACTGCTAGCTGTAATACTTCCCAGTTGTTTTCCAAACCCCATATCCTAACGGCACAATCAGGCAGGTTGTCTAATGCTGAGGCGGAATTGTACCCCAAGCCGAAGCAGACATCGAGAATATGCACCTCTCCCTGCTGTTTTCCCTTTTGCACAATCCCCGTCGGCACTACAAACTTGAGTTCTGCTTCTGCTTTTGCGCCACAGAGACTGTGACATGTCTCGCCATACAGGGCAGAAAAGAAAGTCAGGGAACCATCTTGGGTGGGACAAATGGTCAGTTGATCCAAAGCCATGAGCTGAGTTAGAGCCAAAAATTAAATGGCATAGTTCTTTTTGATATGTATCTTCAGAAGAAGATTGGAGATTTGCGCAGATTTTTTAGCCCAGAAACACAGTGTGAGCGCTATTAGTCTAGTGCTTGGCGTGGGCTTTGTTGAATGCAACCAGTAAGAAAGTATATTCCAAAGCAATCTCTTTGAGATATTCATATCGCCCTGAAGCGCCACTGTGCCCTGCAGACATGTTGGTTTTCAGTAGTAGTAAATTTTGATCTGTTTTCAGTGATCGCAACTTAGCTGTCCATTTAGCAGGCTCCCAATAGGTAACCCGCGGGTCGTTCAATCCTGCCGTTACTAGCAGGTGAGGGTAATCCTGCGCTTTGACATTGTCATAGGGGGAATAACTGCGGATGTATTCATAGAATTCTCTTTGTTGAGGATTGCCCCACTCGTCGTATTCTATTTGAGTTAAGGGTAGGGTATCATCCAACATGGTATTTATGACATCTACAAATGGCACATTGGTGATCGCCACTTTTAGTAGATCAGGTCGCCAATTGAGCACCGTTCCTACTAGTAGTCCCCCCGCACTGCCTCCAGCAATGGCGATATTACCTTTGCTGGTATATCCCTGTTTAATCAAGTGTTCGGCACAGGCAATGAAGTCATAGAATGTGTTTTTTTTGTGCAAAAGTTTTCCTGCTTCATACCACTTGCGCCCCAGTTCCGATCCACCCCTGACATGAGCCATTGCCCATACAAATCCGCGCTCCAGTAAACTCAAACGGTTGGTAGAAAAATAGGCATCTAGGCTATACCCATAAGCCCCATAACCATATAGGTACAGGGGATTACTGCCATCTAGGGTAAGATTTTTGGCGTGAACCAGTGAAATAGGAACCTGTGTGCCATCGTAGGAGGTGGCATAGATTCTGGCAGAGGTATAGAGATTGGGATCATAACCACTTGGAATCTCTTGTTGTTTCAAAATGCGCTTGGTGTGCGATCGCAAATCGTATTCATAGATTGTGTTGGGCAAAACTAGGGAGCTGTAGCCAAACCGATAAACATGAGTATCGTATTCATAGTTAGGGGCATCAAATAGGGCATAGGTGGGATCAGGAAATGCTATATTCTCAAAAGTGCCATCCCTGAAGTGATAGATTCTTAAGCGCTGTAACCCTTGATAGCGATCACTAATGATCAAATAGTCCTTAAACTCATCTATGTCCTCTAGCAATACTTCGGGATCGTGGGGGAGAAATTCTTCCCAGTTACTTTTATCAAGACTATTTACGGGAGTACGCATTAGGCGGAAGTTTTTAGCCTGCTCATTAGTCAAAATGTAAAAATAGCCTTCGTGGTGGGTAACACTGTATTCTACCCCCCGCTCTCTGACAGCAATTACCGTGGGTGTACCGTTGGGATCATCAGCAGAAATGAAGTAAACTTCACTGGTAACATTGCCATCACAACTGAAAAAGACAAACCGATCATCACGGGATTTACCACAGCTAATGAAAAATTGAGGGTCGGTTTCTTCATAGACTAATTCATCGGCAGACTGGGGCTGTCCCAGTCGGTGGCGGTAGAGACGATAGGGGCGCAGGTTGTTATCTAATACGGTGTAGTAAAATGTGCGGTTGTCATTTGCCCATGCTGAACCGTAATAAGTATTTTCTAGGCGATCGCTCAGTAGTTCTCCTGTGGACAAATCTTTGAAATAGATAGTGTAAGATTCAGAACCATTGGTATCTGTACTATAGGCAAGTAATTGATGATTTGGGCTGACATCAAATACCCCCAAGCTGAAATAGGACAGACCTTCTGCTAGAGTATTACAGTTCAGAATTACCACTTCGGGGCTATCTAAGCTATCTTGCTTGCGACAGTAAATAGGGTACTGCTTGCCTGCTTCCATGCGGTGGTAATAGTAGCAATTATCAGATTTAGCAGGTACAGAACTGTCATCTTCTTTAATGCGGGATTTCAGTTCTTGATACAATTGCTCCCGCAGTTCCGCATAGTCAGCTAGAACGGCTTCTGTATAGTTGTTCTCAGCTTCTAGATACTCAATTACTTCTGGATTGTCTTTTTCCCTCAGCCAGAAGTAGGGATCACTGATAGTATCGCCGTGAATTTGATAAGTGTGGGGTTTTTGCGGAGCAACAGGAGGTAGCATGGCACTCTTGGCAATAATCCTTCCTATTCTAGCAATGCTACTAGATGGTTAAATTCTCTGCTTGTCTTAGAAAGTACAGTGTGTGCTCACTATTTTTCTTTGTCGGTAATTACAATGTAGCGGTTGCGATCAACAAATAGCCAGCCTTCTTCTTGAAGCTGTCCCAAAGCGCGGGTAACGGTAACTCGTGTGCTGTTTATGGCATTGGCTAGGTGTTGATGGGTCAGTCTAACGGCAATGCGTGTGCCTCCTTCCACTGGTTGCCCTATTTCTCTCTTCAAAAGCATTAAAATCTGGCGCAGGCGCTCTTCTACTCGCTTTTGACTAATCAGAGCAATTAGGGTTTCTGCCTGTTGCAGGCGCCGATTCACTTGGTTGAGCAACCTTTGCGACAGTTCAGGCGATCGCTGTAATTCCACCAAAGTAAAGCGCATCAAGTCCACTTCGGACAGGGCTTGTGCCTGATAGGGGTCAAGGGCAGTAAGCGGTGCTCCAAAAGGCATCCCTGGAAAGGCAAACCCTGTGAGAGTTTCATCTCCTGAGCTGTGAATGGTGCTAAGCTGGACTACCCCACGGCATACTATCCACACCTCATGGCTGTACATGGGGATATTCTGCCCCGCACTGTATGAATGCAAACTGCGCCCAAAGTAGATCCCTTCTAGCGATCGCCGCCAGTCAAATAGATTGTTTGAGCTAGGGAGAGGAATGGATGTCTCAGAGGACACAAATCATGCCGTAGGTTAAAGTTCAGCTCACCATTAAACTATAGCCAGAGAGATTTAAGCTCAGGTTAAGAATTGCTGACCTTTTGGTAAAGCTTTAGTAAATTGTTATTTGTTCACCCATAAACATTTACTAATAGCCAGTCCTGCAATGTAACCAGTAGTCCAAGCACTTTGCAGATTAAACCCACCTGTTACCCCATCAATATCTAAAATTTCACCCGCAAAGTACAGATTTGGACAGATACGACTTTCCATAGTTTTTAAGTTAACCTGCCTAAGGCTTACTCCGCCGCCAGAAGTGTTGAAAGGTAGTTTAACGAACAAAAAAAGGGGCTAAAATCCAGAAATGTTGAAAGTCGACATAAAACTTTACATATCAAGACACAAGAGCCTCTGGCACGAAATCATACCTCCAATGGATAAGCGAACATCTCTGCCTCAGTTCTAATTGCAAATACCGCAACTTATCTAACAGTTGCTTGCCATAAAACGCTGGTATCTCCATTAACTGCAAAATCATATACCCTATTAGTATCATGTAAATCTGTAGCATTACACCATTC
>Ga0308419_1000788_pt1 | contig 22009 bp, 13 predicted proteins | sample HotsprSampleMS50_FD_203674 | JGI IMG/M metagenome (GOLD analysis project Ga0308419, IMG submission 203674) | Hot spring phototrophic mat microbial communities from Mushroom Spring, Yellowstone National Park, Wyoming, United States - 20090730_MS50 ... | reverse complement strand
CATTCACGTATCGAGTGCTTCGCCGCATGAATCCCAGCTTGTTGAGCCCACGCTTATTTTGTGGCGGATGAACCCAAACGTCTGATTGGCGACAAGGCGTATGACTCTGACTCGTTGGATGCTGCACCGGCTAAGCGTGGCATCGAGATGATCGCTCCACATCGTAGCAATCGCACCGCTCCTAAAACGCAGGATGGTCGGTCGTTGCGACGTTACAAGCGGCGATGGAAGGTTGAACGCCTGAACAGCTGGTTGCTGAGCGATTGCAGTGCGCTATGAGTATAAGGTCGAAAACTACATCGGCTTCGTGCATCTGGCATGCATTAGGATTTTGCTCAGACACCATTTCTGAGATGAGTTCTAGTTCCAGTCTCTCTCATAACCGCGGGCGCGTTCACCTCACGGCACGCCATACAACAGCACTTGGCCATCCTTCGTGGCCAGCGCCAACAGCCGGCCATCCGGTGAGAATGCCAGCGCCGCTGCGTCTTCGTCCGTATTGAGCACCCGCTTCAGAAGCGCCTGTTCAGCGTCCACCAAATAGGCAAGCTTGTCGTTTGCGATGGCCAGCAGCGCGCCATCCGACGAGAAGGCCATCGGCACGAATGGCCGATCAAGGAGCGGAAAGTTAACGTCCATACCTTCAATGTCCAGCGCCCGCACAAAGCTGAATGATCCAACCTCGTCAGCTTCCCAGAGCGCCACCCTGCCCATGATGCGAGACGCTTTGGTCAAGATAGCCAGCCGGCGACCGGTCGGAGAGAGCGCGATGGCTGCTATGCGCGCATCGCCAGCGTTGCGCAGCACCACCTGCCGCTCGCGTCCGCTGGCCACATCCCAGACCTTGACCGATTCCTCTGAGCCGGCGGTCACCAATAGCCGATTGTCGGGTGAGAACGCCAAGCCCACAATAGCCTCACGATGGCCGCGCAACACGCGCACGTTCAGCCCGTCGGAGAGCCGCCACAACAGCACAACGCCTTTCTCGTCACCGCCAGCCAGGAAGCGGCCGTCCGGCGAGATCGCCAGCCTGGCATATTCGTTAATGTAGCCCGATAGCGTTTGCCGCAGTGCGCCATTTGCGCCGCGCACTTGCACCAGGCCCCCCCGCCTGCGCTCTCTGTCGCCAACGCCAAAGAAGGCGTAGATCGCGGCGTGCAAATTTGGCGAGAAGACCGCATCTGCAACAGGTGCAGAGCCCGACAGCTCAACGCTGCCGAACCTGTACCTGTGGCTTGGCAGCTCCGACGCAAAGGACACCGTTATGCGCAGCAGTGCACCATCCTGCACCCGCCATAGGGCGATCTGATGGTCGAAAGCGCCAGCGAGCCATCGCCCATCGGCGGAGAAGGCGATGCCATGCAAGCGCCCCAGATACTCGCCGATGGCTCGTACTGCTGTCCCATTAGCGATGCGCACATTGCGCAGGCCGTCCGCAAGGAGCACATGAATCACGGCTGGATCAGGCGAGAACTGCGCATTGGTGATCTCCACGTTGCGCTCTAGCGCCACGACATCCGGCGCTGCTTCAGCGCGGTCTAACGACCAGATGTACACATTGTTATCCAGCGCCCCTATCAACCGCTGACCGTCGGGCGAGAACTCCAAATGTGCAGCAAGCACTTTTCCGCTAATCGGCAGCTCGCGCAGCAGCTTGCCCGCGGGGAGATCCCAGAGTTGGAGCTTTGGGCCGGTGAAGGCGATGGCGAGTCGCCGGCCATCCGGCGAGAGCGCTGCCGAGCGCACCTCCTCCGGCGACGCCTCAACCGCAAACAAGCGCTGCGGCTGGCTCAGGCGGTGCACCTCCACCTTCCCGAACAGCGCAAAGACGACCAGATCATGTGCTGGCGCGATGATCAGCCTGACTACGTTTGCTTGCCAGCCCGACCCTGGGTCAAATTGGAACGCTTTGCGGCCTGCTGACTCGCTTTCTGGTCGCCAAGCTAGGATGGTGTGCTTCCACCGCAAGTTGTAATACCCTGCGTAGAGCTGCTCCCCATCCGCCGAGAAGGCCAAGCTGGTTGGATAGATAGTGGTTCCAGCCTCTTGAAGATCGAGGCTGCCGACCAACGCGCCATCATCCAAGCGCCAGACGCGCACTTGGTGCGGAACTGACATGGCATAGGCAGCCAGCCGCCGGCCATCTGGCGAGAAGCTCACAAACGTTACAGCAGGCGCTTCCAAAAAGCGTCGCTGTGCCAGCGTCTGCGCGTCGTATAGATAGACGCCGCGCGACGTGCCGACGGCCAACATGCGACCATCCGGCGCGCTGGCCAACGTGGACGGCCGGCCCAGGCCAGCCATCTCTCCCACCAGTGACGCGCGGTCGGCGTTCTCTGGCGTGATCGGCACGCTGGGCAGCGCATAGGGCGAATCGGGTACGAGGATCGGCGCGAGCGCGGAGAAGTCCTCAGCCGGCGGCTGAGGGCGGGCGCGGCCGCTCACGCTACAGCCGGCCAGGCTGCCTATCAGCAGCACAGCCACGACAAGCCGATATTGAACAGCGCCCGCCGAGAGTAAATCACGCTTCATCACGCCTCCTCGAGCAAGTGAGGGGCACAGAAAGCCCTACGCAGTAGGCTATCACACGTGCCTTAAGTGCGTTCAGGGCAACTTGGGGTGGGCGATGGCACTGCCGTCGCCCACCTGCTTACCTGCGCTGGGCCACATAGCCTGTGGCGGGTTGCTCCTGTTGATGGACACATCCCAGGGAGCACCCCTGGCGCATAATCGGCGTCATCGCCAAGTTCGCTGATGTCTTCACCAGGTCATGGGCGGTCGTCGGGCTGCTCATCGCAAGCTGCGCGGGCAGCTCCTCGCCCCCTACGTCGCAACCGACGCCGCACGCCCAGCCCACGCCCACGCTGGACTACCCGTTGGCCCTTGCCGCCGACGTGCTGCGCGCGTTCACCGAGGCGCTGAATCGCCGGGACTTTCCGGCGGCCTTTGCGTTGCTGGCCGATGCGCCGCGCGCTGCGTTGCGAGATTCGACTGCCCTGGCCCGCAGCTATCAAGCTGTGCTTGTGGCCGCTGCGGCCCGGAGCTTTTACGTCGAACCGCGCGGCGGCCTGTTGGTGCAAGATGGTCGCGCCACTGCTGCGCTGGCGACGCTGTGGGAGAGCAACGTGGTCGGCCCCTTCACCGTGACCAGCACGCTGGCGCTGACGTTCACCCAGGCCGGCTGGCGCGTGGACTGGACGCCCGACGCGATCATCCCCGGCCTGGCCGAAGGCGTCCTGCGCCTGGACCGCGAGGCGCCGATTCGCGGCGCGATCTACGCGGCTGACGGGACGCCGCTGGCCGTCCAGCAACCTTTCACCGTCCTCGGCGTGCAGCGCGGTGCAATTGCCGATGCCGAAGAAGAAGCGCGCCTGCTCGCGTTGCTCAGCGCAGTGACCGGCCTGGCGCCGGAGGCGATCAAGGCCAAATATGCCGATCAGCCGGCCGACTGGTTCTCACCCATCGCCGAGGTGGACGGCGAGACCCTTGACGCCCATTACGCGGAGCTAGAGCGCTTCCCCGCCGTGGGCGTGCGCCTCTTCTACCGGCGGGCCTATCCCCAACCTGACCTGGCGCCGCACGTGGTCGGCTTCGTTGGGCCGATCCCGGCCGAGTCGCTGGAGGCCTACCGCGCGCTCGGCTATCAGGGCGATGAGCAGATCGGGTTGGCCGGCGTCGAGGCCACAGCCGATGGCGTGCTGGCCGGCCTGCCCGGCGGCCAGCTCAAGCTGTTCGCCAACGGCAGCGTGACCCTTTTGGCTGCGCGCCCGCCCGAACCGGCCCAGGATGTGACGTTGACGATCAGCCCGCCCCTCCAATTGACAGCCCAGCGCTTGCTCGGCGCGCAGGCCGGCGCGGTGGTGGTGCTGCGCGCCAGCGACAGCGCGGTGCTGGCGATGGCCAGTTGGCCCAGCTTCTCGCTAGACGAGCGCCCCCGCGCGTCGGGGGCGCTGCTCAACCGCGCCACCCAGGGCCAATATCCTGCCGGATCGACCTTTAAGATGGTCACCATGGCAGCCGCCATCGGTGAGGGCTTGGCGCAGCCGGCGGAAGTCTTTCGCGATCCCGGCTACTGGGATGGCCTTGGGCGGGCCTTTCGCAAGACGTGTTGGCTGCGCGGCGGCCATGGGCGCATCACGCTGCAGGACGGCCTGACCGCCTCGTGCAACGTGGTCTTCTACGCGCTGGGCTTGCGCTTGCACCAGCATCGTCCGGACGCGCTCAGCGAATACGCCCGCCGCTTCGGGTTCGGCCGGCTCACCGGCATCGAGCTGCCGGAGGCTGCCGGCCTGGTTCCCGACCCGGATTGGAAGCGCCGCGCGCTCGGCGCGGCGTGGACGGCCGGGGATACGGTCAACCTCGCCATCGGCCAGGGCGCGCTGCTGGTCACCCCGCTCCAGGTGGCGCAGATGACCGCTGCGCTGGCCAACGGTGGTGTGTTACGCCGACCATACATCATCGCTGCGCCGCGCCTTGCTGCCCCCCAGCAAGCCGAGGCGCCAGAGGGGATCGAACCCTCAGCACTGTCGGCCATTCAACAAGCGATGATCGGCGTCACCCGCAACCCACGCTTGGGCACGGCGACGTATCGCTTTAGTGACTTTGACTATTGCTTCCAAGACGAACGCATCCTCCCCTGCCGTGATTTGCCGGCCCGCGCGCGGGCGAGGGCGCGACGCCTGATCGTCGCTGGCAAGAGCGGCACGGCTCAAGCGGGCGGGGACGCCAAGCCCTTCGCCTGGTTCACCGCCTATGCGCCGGCCGATGCGCCGGAGATCGTCGTCACCGTCGTCCTGGAGAACGCGGGGGAGGGGTCGGCCCTGGCCGCGCCGCTGGCCCGACAGCTCATCGAGCACTACTACGGCCTGCCCCTCTCACCCGCTCCGCGCGAGCGCCGAGTGGGCGATTGAAAAGGCATTTCTAACACGGCCGGTCATAATTCTCACGCGGCATGGAGCGAAACGGGCTGGTGATCAAAGCGCAAAGCGGTTTCTTTACCGTGCATTGCGAAGATGGCAGCCGGTTTGTATGCGCCGCCGCCGGTCGGCTGACCAAAGGCAAGCATGAGGAGGATGCCTTGGCCGTCGGCGACCGCGTGACCGTTGAGCCGGTCCAGAGCGGGGGGGTGGTGACTGGCCGCATCATTGCCGTAGCGCCTCGCCAGCGCACGCTCTCGCGCATGGACCCTGTGTATCACGCGCGCGGCAAGCCCGGCCAGATGGTGCGCCAGGTGCTCGTGGCCAACCCCGATCTGGCGGTCTTCGTCTTCGCCTGCGCGGAGCCGGAGTTTCACCCGCGCATGCTGGACCGCTATCTGGTGGGGGCAGAAGCGCAGAAGCTGCCGGCGCTGATCGTGGCCAGCAAGACCGACCTGGTGGGCTGTGAGGCGGCGCGCCAGATGTTCGCGATCTATGAGCAACTGGGCTACGAGGTGTTCTACACCTCGGTCCTCCCCGATCATCCGGCCTTCGCCGGCGTGCAAATGCTTTACGACCGGCTGCGCGGCAAGCTCAGTGTGCTCACCGGCAAGAGCGGCGTGGGCAAGAGCAGCCTGCTGAACGCGCTCAAGCCGGGGCTGGATAAAGAAGTTGGCCGCATCAGCGAGGCCTGCAAGAAGGGCAAACACACCACCGTGGTGCCGGAGCTGATCCAGCTCGACGCGCAGAGCTGGATCGCCGACACGCCGGGCATCCGCGGCTACGCCGTGTGGGACGTGCAACCCGAGGAGCTGGACGCCTATTACCGCGAGATCGCCCCGCTGGTCAGCCAATGCGAATTCTCCGATTGCACGCATATTCACGAGCCGGGCTGCGCGGTGATCCGCGCGCTGCACGAGGGGCGGATCAGCCAGGCCCGCTACGAGTCGTACGTCCGCCTGCGCGAGGAGTTAAGCCAGCAGCGCCGCTGGTAGCGCGCTGTTTGGCAGGGCGTTCGGCTTATTCCCACTCGATGGTTGCCGGCGGCTTGGTGGTGATGTCGTAGGTCACGCGGTTGACGCCGGCCACCTCGTTAACGATCCGGCTGCTGACCCGCGCCAGCAGGTCAAAGGGCAGGCGCGCCCAATCGGCGGTCATGAAGTCGTCGGTGGTCACAGCGCGGATGGCGACGACCTCCTGGTAGGTGCGCCCATCGCCCATCACCCCCACCGAACGCACCGGCAACAGCACGGCAAAGGCCTGCGCGGTTGCCCGCAGCAGACCGGCCTTGCTGAGTTCCTCCTGGAGGATCGCGTCCGCCGCGCGCAACCGTTCCAGGCGCTCCCACGTCACCTCGCCGATGACGCGCACGGCCAGGCCCGGGCCGGGGAAGGGATGGCGCCACACAATTGCGTCCGGCAATCCAAGCGCGCTGCCGATCGCGCGCACCTCATCCTTAAAGAGATAGCGCAGCGGCTCCAGCAGCTCAAAGGACATGTCGGCCGGTAGGCCGCCGACGTTGTGATGCGTCTTGATCTTGGCTGCCGTCCGGCGCTCCGGCCCGCGACTCTCGATCACGTCCGGATACAGCGTGCCCTGGCAGAGCAGAGGAGAGGCATCACCCGCCGTTGACCAGGTGCGACGCACCACCGACTCGAAGGTGCGGATGAACTTCTCTCCGATCCGCCGGCGCTTCTCCTCCGGGTCGGTCACCCCGCGCAGGGCCTCTAGGAAATCCTCGCTGGCATCCACGGCGATCAGCCGCGCGCCCAGCGAATGCCTGAACGTCTCCACCACCTGCTCTGGCTCGCCCTTGCGCAATAGGCCGGTGTTCACGAAGACGCAGGTGAGCTGTTCGCCGACGGCGCGCTGGACCAGCGCCGCTGCCACGGCCGAGTCCACACCGCCACTCAGCCCACAGATCACCTGTCGCGTCCCGACTTGGGCGCGGATGCGCTGGATGCTCTCCTCGATGATGTTGGCAGTAGTCCAAGATGGCCGGCAGCCGCAGACGGCGCGCGCGAAGTGGGCGAGGACCGCGCTGCCGTGTTCGGTATGGCTAACCTCTGGATGGAACTGCAACGCATACAGCCGGCGGGCGGGATCGGCCATCGCGGCGATCGGCGAATTTGCCGTCTGCGCGATCGCTCGAAACCCAGGCGGCAGCGCCACGATGCGGTCGCCATGGCTCATCCAGACCGTGATCGGGCCTTGCACCTGATAGAGGGGTGCGGGCCACAGATCGCTCTCGGCGATGTGCAACTGAGCGTGCCCGTATTCGCGCTGGGCCGATGGCATCACTTGCCCGCCGAGGGCGTGGGCCAGCAGTTGCATCCCGTAGCAGATGCCCAACACCGGCAGTCCGCTGCTCAAGATGTAGTCCGGCAGGGTGGGCGCATGAGCGTCGTAAACGCTATTCGGCCCCCCAGAGAGGATAAAGCCGCGCGGCTGGAGCGCCATCACCTGGGCGCGCGGCGCATCCCAAGGGAAGAGTTCGCAATACACGTTGGCCTCGCGCACGCGCCGGACGATCAACTGTGAATACTGCGACCCGAAGTCCAGCACTGCGATGGCGTCGCTCATTAAGGCGATTCTAGCAAGCGGCGCGCTCGCTGGAGTGCGTGGGTGCGTTCACAACCGCTTTGATCCCACGCCGAGGCGCGGAGAATGCGAGAGGAAAGCGCAGCAGTGCACTGTGACCGCCCAGAAGGCAGCGCTCCCAATAGAAAGTGCGGCAAGGGCGACAGGCTCGGCGCCCTGCTTCATGCGCCGAACTTCTGTAGTCGCTGCGCATGCGCCAGCGCGAGGGGCATGATGTCGCGGGCGTGAAAGGTGCCCAGGCCGCCGCGCGCGCAGGCGCGCTCACCAAAGTGCGTGCTGCCATCACGGCGGGCGGTGGCCGGCGCCCAAAGCAATAGCGGCACAGGATGCCAAGAATGGCTGCGCAGTTGGCTGGGCGTGCTGTGATCGCCGGTGATGATCAGCACGTCCGGTTTCAGCGCGAGCAAGGCCGGCAACGCAGCATCCACTTCTTCAATGACGGCCTGCTTAGCGGCGAAGTTGCCATCTTCGCCCCGGCTATCGGTGTATTTCACGTGGATGAAGAAGAAGTCGTAATCGGGCCAGATGCGGGCGGCAACCTCAAATTGTTCTTGCACGGTGCGGGCCTGGTGATCAATGCGCGCCATGCCTACCAGGGACGCGACGCCGCGATACATTGGGTAAACCGCGATCGCTGCTGCCCGCAGGCCGTAGACGTTCTGAAACTTCGGTAACCCTGGCTCTTTAGCGAAGCCGCGCAAGGTCAGGCCGTTGGCAGGGTGCTCATCGCGGATGACCTGGAGCGCCTGGGCGATCCAACGGTTGAAGAGGTCGGCTGTATGCTCAGAAGCCGCGTCGCGCGCGCGCGCGGGCAACGGCCGCACGCCGACTTGTTGGGGGTCGGTGTCCTCGATCTGGCCGGCCAGGCCGTCCCCGCGCATGACGACGACAAAACGGTAGTCCTGGACCGGCTCGACGAACACTTCTACGCCGGCGTCCAGGGCGATGCGTGCGTCGTTTATCTTGCGCACCAGGCGAGCGCACACCTCGGTGGGGATGCGGCCGGCGCGCCGGTCCACGATTTTGCCCTGATCGTCCAGGGTGCAAAAGTTGCCCCTGGCGCACACGTCGCGTGGGGTGACGTGGAAGCCGATGCCGACCGCCTCCAGCACCCCGCGGCCGATCTCGTATTTAAGCGGGTCGTAGCCAAACAGGCCCAGATGTCCTGGCCCACTGCCGCTGGTGATCCCGATGCCGACCGGATAATGCTGCCCCAGGCAACCCTCGCGGGCCAGGCGATCCATGTGCGGCGTGTGGGCAGCCTCTAGTTCGGTGCGGTCGTCCTCTACGCGCGGCAGGCCACCCAGCCCGTCCATTACAAGAAGGACGATCTTGGTCTGGGCGGGCTGCACGAGCGTTCTGAGCAAGTCAAAGTCAGCCATGACGTTTTGATTGTAACCATGCGCAACCTGAAGAGGACACTCAGGGAGTGCTCAACTTTGGGGTGATTTGGCTCACCGAGACGAGAGGCGCAGAGGATATGTAAAAATCTCTGCGGTGCGTGTTTCTTGTATCACCTTCAAGTGGCGCACTCCCATCCAAACCAACGCTGAGGGACGATTTCTGCTAGAAGTAGGCGCTCATCGCCGCGACCCATTGGGCCGCCGAAGCGCGCGCTTGCTCGGCAAAATCTTGGCGGCGCGACGCATAGATCACGGCGTGCGAGACGCTTACGATAGGGTGTACGCCATCCTGAGTGCGCCCATCACGCATTACGGCGTCCAGTTCTTCCAGGCGCGCGCTGTTGAGCAGAAAGGGCAGATGAGGCGCCAGGGCGCGGAGGCGAGCGATGTGCTCCTTAGGCAGTGCGTCCGTAACCAAGCCACAGACTCCCGGCCCATCCGCATGCCAGCGATTGGCCAAGAGGGCCACTTTCTCATACAGGCGCGGCATGGGCGTGCTATGAGGGCGATCCTCAGCAGCCGGCCGCGACTCTATCTCCAGCTCTTGCAGCTCCCAGGCATGCTCGTTCGCCGTGCGGATGAGGATGAAGATGCCGCGATCGGCGCGTTTCAGGAAGGGCCGCACAGCGTCGCTGCCCGCGTATGGAAAGAGCGTTATCGCATCTGCGCGTAGCTGATCAAAGCCCCCTCGCGCATAGGCGTTGGCCGTCGCCTCGGTCGCACAGAGGGGGCCATCTAAGATAATGGGGATGTCGTCGGGCACCAGCCGCGTGATGCGCTCCAAGGCCACCATGCCGGCAGCGCCTTCGGCCAAGTAATAGCCCAGGTTGAACTGATAGGCGCACACCAAATCGTGCGTCGCCTCGATGATCGCGCGGGCAAACGGCAGCATCGGCTCGTCATACGCTTGGATCGGCAGTGGCGTCTGCGCAGCGACGATGTCCAGGCAGATGCACAGGCAGGAGCGCCGGCGATGCTGGGCTTGGGTCAGCTTGGTCAGAAATGGCCTCATGGCTGATACTCTAAGCCTAGCAGATATAGCAGCGGATGCTCAGGGAGGTTGGGCGGTTTGGATCGTCCAGCGAGTCAAATCAACCCGGCGTCCGGCACTTTACTTACCTAGGAGGTGCGCTGCGGAGGACGCAAAGGTCGTTTCTCTGCGCTTGGCGGTTTGAATGCCAGTGAGCCAAGTCAACCTAAAGTTGAGCACTCCCTACTTGTGCGCGCAGCTTGGGTGTGTTCTAATTGGTGGCTCAAATGCACCGCTATCAGCCGGAGAATCCGCTCATCGTTCAGAGCGATCGCTCGGTGTTGCTGGAGGTGGACAACCCGCGCTACGCCGAGGCGCGCGACGTCCTGGCGCGCTTCGCTGATCTGGAGAAAAGCCCGGAGTATGTGCACACCTACCGCATCTCGCCGCTCTCGCTTTGGAACGCGGCGGCTGCCGGCCTGACTGCCGAGGCCATCCTAGGCGACCTGGAGCGATTCTCCAAGTACCCGCTGCCCGAGAACGTCAAAGTAGATATTCGAGAGGCGATCAGCCGCTATGGACGGGTGAAGCTCATCCTGGCAGAGAGGCGGATGCTGATAACCACGGATGATCCGATCCTGGCCGAGGAGCTGGCCCGCCATCGCTTGTTTGCCCCGCTGGTCAAGCAGCGCCTGAGCAACACGGACTTTGAGATTGACCCCGCGCAGCGCGGTCATGTCAAGCGCGTCTTGGTCCAGATCGGCTACCCAGCCGAGGACCTGGCCGGTTATGTGACCGGCGCGCCGTTATCTTTTGACCTGCGCACGACGACGCTCTCAGGCCAGCCTTTCGCGCTGCGCCACTACCAGGCCGACGCCGTAGAGGTGTATTGGGCACAGGGCAGCGCCGCCGGCGGTAGCGGCGTCATTGTGTTGCCCTGCGGCGCTGGCAAGACCATCGTCGGCATCGCCGCCATGCACAAAGCCCAGTGCGCCACGCTCATCCTCACGCCAAATACGGTCGCCGTCCGTCAATGGATCCGCGAGCTGCTCGATAAGACCACCCTGACCGAAGAGCAGATCGGCGAATACAGCGGCCTGAAAAAAGACGTGCGACCGGTCACGATCTGCACCTATCAGGTGCTGACCTATCACCCGCGCAAGCGGGGTGCGTCCTCCGCGTTGGCCGGCGGCAAGCCCAGCAGTCGCCGCCTGCCAGATCTGAGCGAGTATCCCCACATGGCGCTCTTCAACAGCATGGACTGGGGATTGATCGTCTACGACGAAGTGCACCTGTTGCCCGCGCCGGTCTTTCGCATCACCGCCGAGATCCAGGCCCGCCGCCGGCTGGGACTGACGGCCACGTTGGTGCGCGAGGATGGCTTGGAGGGCGACGTGTTCTCGCTGGTCGGCCCGAAGCGCTACGACGTGCCCTGGAAAGACCTGGAGCGCCAGGGCTGGATCGCCACCGTTGAATGTCACGAGGTCCGCGTGGCGATGGACGAAGAGGATCGCATGGAATACGCTGTGGCCAGCCAGGAACAGAAGTATCACTTCGCCGCGACCAACCCACGCAAGCTTGCCATCGTCTCGATGCTGGCCGCCAAGCACAAGGACGACGACGTGCTGATCATCGGCCAGTACATCCCGCAGTTAGAGGAGATCGCGCGTCGCCTGGACGCGCCATTGATCACGGGCGAGACCCCGGTGCGCCGGCGGGAGCAGCTCTTTAAGCAATTTCGCGCCGGCGAGATTCATCGCCTGGTGCTCTCCAAAGTGGGCAACTTCTCCGTTGACTTGCCCGACGCCAACGTGTTGATCCAGGTCAGCGGGATGTTTGGCAGCCGACAAGAAGAGGCCCAGCGCCTGGGCCGCATTCTGCGCCCCAAACAAAACGGGCTGTTGGCTCACTTTTATACGATCGTCACGCGCGACACGCTCGACCAGGAATACGCCGCCAAGCGTCAGCTCTTCCTCACCGAGCAGGGCTATCACTACACCATTCTTTACGAGGAAGAAGTGCCTGGGTTCACGCCCGCGCTGATTGCAGTCAACCCCTCATCGGCAGCTCGCAAAGTCGGTGGATTATTGGACTCGCCGTGAGGATGTAATCATGATACCGGCTTCTGCCTCCTCCCTCATCCAATGGCCGACTGCCGAACTGATCGCTCCTCCGCCTTTTGACCTGCTCTCTGCGCTGGAGACCGGGTTTAACCCGGTGCAACTGCGCGAGTTGGCGCGCTGGCTGGGGCTGGTGCCCAAGGGCAACTCGCGCGTGGGCCTGGCCGAGCAAGTCGCGCCGGCCCTCCAGGCGCGGGTCGCCCGCATGCGTCAATCTCCAGATGCGTTGTTGGAGGGGCTGACGTTGGAGCAGCAGGCGTTGGCCCGCCGGCTGCTGACAGCCTACGACCACCGTCTGCCCTTCGCGCGCAGTCTGGCCGCCGCGCTGTGGAGCACAGCGCCGGAGCGCGCCGCCCGTCCGCAGAGCGACGCGCTGCGCCATGCCAGCGCGATCCTCGAGGAGCTACATCGGCGCGCGCTCCTCTTCCCCACCGTGCCCGGCCATCACCAAGACTTGAGCCGCGATATTTACTATCGCTGGTTGCCGCTGGGGGATGTCCGCCCACCGGTCGTGCAGTGGCATATCCCAGCGGTTGAGGAAGTGTGCACCCCAAACGTGAGGCAGCCCAGCTTCATCGAGAGCTTCGATGCCTTCCTGCATGCTGTATCGGCTGGGGGCATCACGTTGAGCAAAGCGCCCAAGCCACATCCAGAAGCTGGCCAGTTCCCCTGGCTATCGCGCTGGGAGCATGACGCTGAAGAAGCAGAGCGCATTCTGCGCTCGCGGGCTAACTGGGTGCCCGACCCGAGCACCGGCATCGGTGTCCCACTGCGGGATGCGTTGTCGCCGGCGGCGCTGCTCGCGCTGGAAAGCCGCACTGGGCTCAGCGCGCCTCAACTGGAGTTCTGCTTTGCGATCGCCTGTGCCTTGCAGCTTATCGCGCCACCGCCCGATCAATCAGCAGCGCTCTCCGTGCATCCCCACGCGCTGGAGGAGTGGCTGTTGGGCACGCCTGAGCACAAGCTACAACAGGCCTGGCAGGCTTGGAGTGAGCGGCTCATGGCCGACCTGGAAGTGCGCAGCGCTGCCGCGCGCGCAACACGCGCATTTCGCGTGATGCGCGCCATCGGCGCCCGCACTTTTACGCCGGCCACGTTGGCTGCCGAGTGGTGCGCGCTGCGTCGCTATGTGTTGCGCGTCCTGCGCGGCCTGCCGCCCGCCAAATGGATTCGCTGGCATGGCTTGAGAGCGCAGCTCTTCCACTTCTACCCAGAATGCCTGTGGCAGGTGGCGACGCCATCACACTGGTGGCTGGCCTGGGCGAGCAATGGCGTGCGGTTGCGCCTCTCCCAGGCCGAGGAATGGCACGCCAGCGTCGGCCTCATCATGGAGCACATCATCCGCGATTCACTGGCCTGGTTTGGCGCGGTGGAGGTGCGCACGGCAAAAAACGGAGAGTTAGACGCCTTTCGCATCACCCGACTGGGAACATGGCTACTGGAGGGCCAGCCCGAAGCGCTGCCGGCTGAGGCTTTGCCCAAGCCGCGACCCATAGAGCGCATCGAGTGGCTGGACGAGCATACCCTGCGCGTGCCGCCCGGCCCAGAACGAGCCGAGCTGGTCACCCTGCTGCGCCGCGCGGCGGTGAACGGCGGCGCGCCTTTTAGTTATGTCTTCAACGCCGAAAGCGTTGAGCATGGGTTGCTCGAAGGGGTCACCTTGGCGGAACTGGCTGCCCAGCTTGACCGTCACGGCGTGCGCCCCACTCCCGCTGTCGAGCGCCTGTTCAACACGTTAGGCGCGCGTTTGGGCCGCGTGCGGGTGTATCCCTCGCTGGCTGTGTTAGAACTCGCCGACCCGGCCGCTGCTCAGGAGCTGCTGGCGAGCACAGACCTAAAAGCGCACGTGCTCTACCAGGTATCGCCTCGCGTGTTCATCCTCCGACCGGAGGACTTAGAGACGCTCATTGCGCAGATTCAGCAGAAAGGCTACATGCCGAGGGTCAAATAACGTGTAGATTCCGGATGAGGAACGCAAGGAGTGGCGGGGCAAGTTCAGCAGCGGAGGGGAAGCCGGCCGTCATCTGGCACGCCAGCCCCACCGACTTTCAGCGCGACCTGGGTCGTTACTGGCGCCACGTGCGCAAGGTAAAGGGGCTGCCGCTGACCCGCGAAGGCCGAATATACAAGAGCGCCTTTAAGGCCCTGTGCCATGCGTTGAACCTGGCAGACCCACCGCCAGATGAGCAACACGTCCCGCGGTTGAAATTCATGCGCGCCTTGCTGGAGGCGCTGCAGGCTCTGCACCTCAGTAAGGACGCCCACCACTTAGTCGCCAACCCGGATAGCACATGGTTCAGCTTGCCGCTGGCCCAAAGGATCGCTCGCACCTTCGAGGCCTGGCGCGACCTTTTTGTATGGAATGAGATAGGCGTAGCAATGAGCCAGTTGCAATCTGGCCCTGTCCTTTTTAATTACGGCAGCTTGCTGTTGCGTGGTCGCCAGGCGCTCCTCAGGGCAATCCGCCAAGCAGTGGCTGCGGACACCAACCGCTGGATCGCGCCGGCGGCGCTGACGCCGCACAGCGGCTACCTCCTGCAGGACACACGAAGGACATCCCTTGGGGTACAAGACACGAAGTTCTGGAAAGAACTTGACCTCGCGTTTGTGATCAGCGCCGTGAGCGGGCCGCTGCACTGGATGGGCCTGGTCGAGCTGGGCTATCCGCGCGCGCCGGTTCAGGAAGGGGAGCCTCCCAGCGCATTCCGCTTGACCTCTGCCGGCGCGTGGCTGCTGGCGGATGGCGCTCAACCCGAGTTCGCTGAGAGCGGCGGGCGGCTGATCGTCCAGCCAAATTTCACCTTGTTGGCTTTGGAGCCGATCTCCGACGCCGTGCTGAGCGATATTGATCACTTTGCTGAATTGCAAAGCGACGATCGCGCCGTGACTTATCGGTTGACGCGCGAAGCGCTCTACCGCGGCCAGCAAGCCGGCTGGGACGCTGCGCGGGTGATCGCCTTTCTAGAAGCCCACCAGGGCGGACCGCTGCCCGCCAACGTGCGCCGCTCGCTAGAGGAATGGGAGGCCGCACACCGCCGGATCACCATCCACCGCTCGGCTTCCGTCGTCCAGCTCGCTGATGCTGCTACCGAGGCAGCGCTCGAGCCGGTGTTAGCGCCGTTTGGCTCGCAATCGATCGGCCCTCGATTTCACCTGCTGTCCGGAGATGCTCTGGACGCTGCGCGCGCGCTGCGCGAGGCCGGCTGGCCGCCTTTGATCCAAACAGAGACAGAGACAGGCCAATCACTGCGCATTGACGACGACGGGCAGGTGACGTTCTCTCAACCCACGCCCAGCCTCGACGTGCTGGGGCAATTGGCCCGCTTCGCCGAAATCCTGATCCGCCCAGATGGCAGCTTGGGCGCGCGCCTGACCGAGAAGAGCGTGCGCGCCGCCGTGAGCGCTGGCCTGAGCATCGAACAACTGTTCCAGACGCTCGAAGCGCTGCACGACGGCCCCTTGCCCGACGCGCTGCGGGCGCGCCTGAACATCTGGGGCAGCTTTTATGGCAGCGCGTCGTTTGAGCAAGCAGTGCTCCTGAGGGTCGCAGATCACCGCGTGCTCGACAACCTGCTGCGCGATCCGAAGATCGGTCGCTTCCTCCGCGCCGTCGAAGGCAGCAGTCAGCCGATCGCCCTGCTGAACCCGATTCATCTCGATGTCGTTCGGGGTCGGCTGTGCGAGCTGGGGATTGACGTTCATGACCAAGGTGCAGGGGCGTAGCTGCGCCTCCACCCAATAGGGCAACCTCATAACTTACCAACAGTCGTAGGACAGGCGCAGCAATGCCACTGCCCGCCCAGATTCTGCCCCTCCAACACAGCGTGCCTCTGGGCAGCTACAAAGGATGCTGTGCTTTCAACTTGTCTGCGTTCTCCGCGTCTCCGCGCGAGATCGGCCTCCCTCTCAACTGCGCATGCCTCCTCAGCGCTGGCGCTCCATCCTGAGTTACGATCGGTGTGCGACTCATGTGGCAAGAGTATTTCATCCCCCGCTCGCTTGACCAAGCCATCGCGCTGCTGACCGAACACGCCGGTCGAGCGCGGATCATCGCTGGCGGCACCGATCTGCTGGTCGAGTTTGATCGCAATGTGCGCCCATCCTGCGCACTGATCGACATTTCTCGTCTGCCGGGGTTGGACCAGATCACGCTGGATGATCGCGGTTGGCTGCATCTCGGCCCCTTGGTCACCCACAACGACGTGGTCAGCTCCGCGCTGTGCGCGGCACATGCTCGACCGCTGCGCCAAGCCTGTTGGCAGGTCGGCGCACCGCAGATCCGCAACCGCGGCACAGTAGCCGGCAACCTGATCACCGCCTCGCCGGCCAACGACACCATCACTGCGCTGATGGCGCTGGATGCGGTGGTGACGCTGCGCTCAGTGCGCGGCCAACGCCAGGTCGCGCTCGCCGACTTCTACACCGGCGTGCGCAAGACCGTGATGCAGGACGACGAAGTGCTGGTGGACATCGCCTGTCGTGCCCTGGGCCAACAGCAAGCCGGCGTGTTCTTAAAGCTCGGCCTGCGCCGCGCACAGGCCATCTCCGTGGTGAACTGCGCGGTGGTGCTGACGATGGATGAGGACAAGCGAATTACAGATGCGCGGATCGCGCTCGGCGCCGTGGCGCCGACGATCCGGCGCGCTCATCAAGCGGAACAAGCCTTGATCGGCCATCGGCTCAGCCAGGCCGTGATCGCCGAAGCCGCGGCATTGGCCGCTCAGGCCGCCCAACCAATAGATGACATCCGCGGCAGCGCGAACTACCGGCGCGAGATGGTTGCGACGCTGGTGCTGCGCGCGCTGCGCCAGTTGGCCGCCGGCAGCGTGGCCGACGATGCGCAGTCGCCGGCCACGTTGCGCATCGGCGCTGCGCCGTCCTCCCCGCCCGACAGCTCGCCTATGCCCATCCACACAACGGTGAACGGGCGGGAATACATCATCACGCACGCCGAAGCAGGGCATAAAACGCTGCTGCGCCTGCTGCGCGAAGATTGCGGCCTCATCGGCACAAAAGAAGGGTGCAGCGAAGGCGAATGCGGGGCTTGCACAGTCATCCTCGACGGGCGCGCCGTCATGTCCTGCCTGGTGCCCGCGCCGCGCGCGCATGGCGCGACGATCGTCACCATCGAGGGGGTGAAGGCGCTTTGGCCCAAGGATGACCACGACAGTCTGCATCCACTCCAGCGAGCGTTTATCGAAGCCGGCGCTGTGCAGTGTGGCTACTGCACGCCTGGATTCATCATGAGCGGCGCTGCGTTACTGTGCGAGCATCCACAGCCCAGCGAAGTACAAATCAGGGAAAGCATCAGCGGCAACTTATGCCGCTGCACGGGTTACTACAGCATTCTCAACGCCTTTCGACGAGCGACCGAGCGCGATGACTGAATCAGAACGCGACGAAACACAGCAAATCATCAACGCCTTCCTCGAGGGCGAAGCGCAAGAGGCGCTCCCGCCCGATCATCGCAGCGGCTACGTGGCCGTGGTGGGCAAACCGAACGTGGGCAAATCCACGCTGGTCAATGCGCTGATCGGCCATAAAGTGGCGATCGTCTCGCCAAAGCCGCAAACCACCCGCCGGCGCATCTTGGGCATCCTGACCCGTCCAGAGGCCCAAATCCTCTTCCTCGACACGCCCGGCATCCACGAGCCGAAACAGGCGCTGAATCGCTACATGATGCGTGAGGTCCAGGCCGCGTTGACCGATTGCGACGTCATTTTGTTCGTCACCGACGTCAGCCGCCCTCCCACCGAAGAGGATCAGCGGGTGGCGGAGCGCATCCGCCGGCTGCCACAGCCGAAGCTGCTGGCGATGAACAAAGCCGACCTGCTCGACCCGCGCCGCGTCGTGGAACACGTGACAGCCCACGAAGCGCTCCTGCCGGCGGAGCCAGACGAGGACAAAAGCCGCGAACAGGATCAAGCCGACGCGGCGGTGAAGCAATCCGCTGTCGAGGCTATCTTTCATCCGCGCACCTCAATCCTCACTTCGGGCGTGCGCGGGGACAACTTGGAGAAGCTGCTCGGGATATTGCTGAACGTGCTCCCCCATGGTCCGCGCTACTTTCCAAGCGGGCAGGTCACTGACCAGCATGAGTACATCTTGGTTGCGGAGCTGATACGCGAACAGGCGCTGCGCTTTCTGGAGCAGGAGGTGCCGCACAGCGTTGCCGTCGCAATTGACGATTGGCAACGCCGGCCAAACGGCGTGATTTACATCGCCGCGACGGTCTATGTGGAGCGCGAATCTCAGAAGGGCATCTTGATCGGCAAGGGTGGTCAGATGCTCAAGAAGATCGGTAGCGCCGCCCGCCTGGAGATCGAGCGCGAGCTGGGTAGCAGGGTCTATTTGGAACTGTGGGCCAAGGTGCGCCCCGGCTGGCGGCGAGATGAAGCGCTGGTCGCCCGTTTGCTGGAGGGCAGGATATGACCTGCCCTGCCTCACCTGAGAGTACATTCGCAGCTAGGGGCAGAACCTTAGGTAGGCGACGGCACTGCCGTCGCCTACCCCCTATAAACTCTCCTTCACTGGCAGCATAGCCTGGCTGAGGGTTGCCCCCATTGGTGAATGCGCCCTCACCTCGTCCTCACATCTCCCTCTTAGAATGACGACAGCGTATTGACGCACTCGTATGTCATTATTCACCGACGTTAAGCCCGAACAGGCGACGCAGTTGCGGCGAACACTCGTCGAGCCTGTCCAGAGGGTCAGCCAGCCCTCGCTGAGCCAGCGCACGCTGCGCGTGCGCGCGATGCGCGCGCTATGGTTCGGCGCGGTCATGGTGGCCGGCTTCATCTGGTGGGAGGTCATCCTCAACCGCATCATCGGTCCAGAGCGCGTGGCGGCTGGGCGCATGGCGCGCATGGTCAAGCTGGCGCGCAACTTCCGCAAACTCGCCATCTCGCTCGGCGGCGTGTGGATCAAGCTCGGCCAGTTCCTCAGCAGCCGGGTGGACCTGCTGCCCCCGCCGGTGATCGCCGAGTTATCCGGCTTACAGGATGCCGTGCCGCCGGAACCGGCGGAGGTGATGCTGCCGCTGATCGCGCGCGAATTAGGTCGCCCGATCCACGAGGTCTTTGAGGATTTCGACCCGCACCCCGTCGCCGCGGCGTCCTTCGGCCAGGTCTATCTGGCGACCCTGCGTCTGCCCGCCGAACCATCAGCAAACGGCAAGTCTGCCGTCACGCTCAAGCGCGTCGTGGTCAAAGTGCAGCGACCGCACATGGAGGAGATCGTCCAGGTTGACCTGCGCGCGCTGCGGATAATTGCCGGCTGGCTGAAGTTCTATAAGCCCATCCGCCGGCGGGCAAACATAGACGCCCTGGTGCGCGAGTTCAGCGAGGTCGTGTTTCAAGAGTTGGACTACCTCCAGGAAGCGCACAACGCCCAGGAGTTCGACGGCCACTTCGCCCACGACACGGGTGTGCGCGTGCCCAGGGTGTACACCCAGTTCACAACGCGCCACCTGATCGTGCTGAAGAACGTCGAGGACATCAAAATCCTTGACTTCGAGGGCCTGGAACAAGCCGGCGTCTCGCGGCGCGAGGTGGCCCAAAAGCTGTTCAATACGTATCTCAAGCAGGTCTTCGAGCATGGCTTCTTCCACGCCGACCCGCATCCCGGCAATTTGTTCGTGCAGCCGCTCGACCGCGCAACCGCCCGCGCGTGGGGGGTGCCGATCGGCGAAGGCACGCCCTTCCGACTGACCTTCGTGGACTTCGGCATGATGGGGCGCATCCCGCCGGCCTTCATGCGCGAGCTGCGCGAGTTCATCATCGCCGTCAGCCTGAAGGACGCGCGCCGCTGGACCGCTTCTGCGCAGCGCCTTGGATTTCTGCTGCCGGAAGCCGATCTGTTGCGCGTAGAGCAAGCGGTGGGTGCGCTCTTCGACCACTTTTGGGGCACGGCGGTCAACGACCTGAGCAACGTTGAGTTCGAGGAGATGTACGCCTTCGCCACGGAGTTCCGCGATTTGCTCTCCGACCTGCCGTTTCAGATTCCGCAGAACGTGCTTTATCTTGGCCGCGCGGCGAATATCCTGGCCGGCATGCTGACAGCCCTTGACCCAGCCTTCAACCCGTGGAAGGCCCTCCAGCCATTTGCCCGCGACATGAACGAACAGCGCGAGCGCACCGCGCGCCCCGTCCAGGACGTGCTCAACGAGGGCGTTCGCCTGCTGCGCCAGACCATCCAACTGCCTAACCAGAGCGAGGCTTTCTTCTCCAAGGCCCTCAACGGCCAGCTCGAGATCCGCGCCCAGCTCAGCACAAAATCTACTGAAGACCTGAAACGGATCGAGGCCAGCGTCTCGCGGCTGAGCTGGGCAGTGGTCTTCGCCGCGCTGCTCATTTGCGGGACGATGCTGCTGGTGAACGTGTCCTCTTTGCTCGGCGCGCTCTGTCTATTGTTGGCCTTGCCGGTGTTGGGCCGCTTGTTGCTGAGCTAAGCTCGGCAGATTTGCGCCGCGTCCAACGGGGTGCGCTCATCGCCGGGGTCGAAACCCTAGGTGGGCGCCTGGCGTGAATACTTCCCCGGCGGGCCCCTCAGCAAAAGCCGAGATATCGTGTAAAACACAGAACCAATGTGCCACAACATGCTCACCGCCAGCCGGCAGATGCTCGCCGGCGGTCTCATTGCGACACTCCTGACCGCCTGCGCTGCCGGCGATGCCCGCCAAATCAACCTGGCCGCCCAGCGACTGCTCAGCGCCGCCGCAACCCAGACTGCTGCGGCGGCGACCAACGCAGACGAACCAAACGATCCCGCCGCGACGGCCACGCCGACGCCGGACGAACCCAGCCCCACCCCGCTGCCTCCGCTGGTGTTCGCGCGGTGCATCATGCGCGCCGACCTAGACATGCGCCTGCAACCTGCCGAAGACGCGCCGGCGGTCGCCACGCTGAAGCCCAGGGACATCGTCACGGCCTACGGTCGCACCGAGGACAGCGGCTGGATTTTGGCCTGGAACCGCGACATCGCTTACGGCTGGGTGCCGGCGAGCAGCCTTGGCTGTTCCGCGCCCTTCGCGGAGCTGCGAGCCACCGCGCCGGACATTTTGCTCACTCCCGAGCCAACCGAAACGGCCAGCCCGACAGCAGTCACTGCCATGGCAACAGCGACGGCCACCGCGGCGCAACCGGCGACAAGCGCGCCGCCGTCGCCGATCCCATCGCCAACCGCGACGCCGGAGACGCCGATCGTCGGCCCGACCATCATCGTTCGGGTGATCACGGTCACGGTGATCGTCACGGTGACCGCGCCGCCGATTGTGATCGTCGCCACGCCCACGCCGACGGTTGCCCGTTCGGTCGAGACGCCCACACCGACGCGGGCTGCGCCCACGCCGACACCGAATGCCGCGCCAATTCCGGGTGCCCTGCTTTGCACCGTCACAACTGAACGGCTGCTCAACCTGCGCAGCGGGCCGGATCGCAGCTTCCGCCTGATAGGCCGGCTACGGCCAGGTGCAGATTTCTTCGCCACCGGCCGCAACGCCGATGGAACGTGGCTCGTCGGAGTCACTGCATCGGGTCTGCGGGCGTGGGTGATCAGCTCTGCCGTGAGTTGTCAGGGCGACCTGAGCAGTTTGCCTATCAACGATCCGTAACTGGCCCTAGCAAACGCGCTGGCTACGTTTGTAGCAAACGCCCACGATGGTCGCAGCAGCTCACGCGGTTTGAGACTGTGCTAACCGGAGTTGCGCTACAGGGGTTACCTGCGGCTTCGACGAGGGTCCATCCTCGCTGCATGCGATGGCTGCCTCGACGAACGCGCGAAAGAGCGGATGCGGGCGATTGGGCCGGCTCTTGAACTCCGGATGGAACTGGCTGCCCAGCATGAAGGGATGGTCGCGCAGTTCGCACACCTCCACCAGCCGTCCATCAGGCGAGAGGCCGCTAAATACTAAACCGGCTGCGCCGAGTGGCTTACGAAACTCGTTGTTGAACTCAAAGCGATGGCGGTGGCGCTCCTGTATAGCCAATACACTATCTTGAG
>Ga0308419_1000787_pt1 | contig 22021 bp, 16 predicted proteins | sample HotsprSampleMS50_FD_203674 | JGI IMG/M metagenome (GOLD analysis project Ga0308419, IMG submission 203674) | Hot spring phototrophic mat microbial communities from Mushroom Spring, Yellowstone National Park, Wyoming, United States - 20090730_MS50 ... | reverse complement strand
AACCATCTAAATCGCTCTCATTATCTATTATAAGCTTATAATTATTAACATCATTTAAGACATTCTGTCCAAATTGCAGACTTAATACCGATAGCCGAGAATTAATTTCTTTAAGTCTTTCTTTGTCTTTTTCATTTAAATTAGCACCTGCTCTAATGAAACTTTTATATGTATCTTCCAAAAGCATCATTTGTTCTTGATTTAGATTAAATTTTGATTTATTTTCATATACTTTTTTTACTTTTTTAAATAATGCAGGATTCATAAGTATTTCATCAGAATGTGCGGAAAGTTTAGGAGCTATTTCTTGGGCAATTTTCTGTAATTTCGAGCTAGTATTTGCTGAATTTAGGTTGTAAAATATGCGTGATACTACTCCTAATAATTCTCCACTGTATTCCATAGCTTCGATTGTGTTTTTAAAAGTAGGTTCTTGCTTATTATTTATTATTGCTTTTATTTCTTTATTATGCTCTTCTAAAGCTTTTTCAAAAGCAGGAATAAAATGTTCGTTTTTGATTTTATCAAATGGTGGTACTCCAAAAGGAGTATTAAATTTTTCTAACAAAGGATTACTATACATTGATGTTACTAATAAAATTTGAAATATAATAATATAAATGGCTGATTTTTTCATTTATTTCCCTTTATTTAATAATTCTTCAATATCTTTTGCAATATCTTCGGGTGTAGTTTGTGGAGCAAAACGCTTTACTACATTTCCATTTTTGTCCACCAAAAATTTTGTAAAATTCCACTTAATATCTTCAGTTCCGAAAATTCCCTTTACATTACTTTTAAGAAAAGCATATAATGGATGGGTATTTTCTCCATTTACATCAATTTTAGAGAACATTGGAAATGTAACGTTATAGTTACTAGAGCAAAATTCTTTTATTTCTTTTTCTGTACCAGGTTCCTGTCCACCAAATTGATTACAAGGAAATCCTAATACTTCGAAACCTTTAGAGTTATATTTATCGTATATTTTTTGAAGACCTGCATATTGCTTAGTAAATCCACATTTTGAAGCAACATTTACTATTAATAAAACTTTACCTTTGTATTTTGATAGATTAACATCTTTACCATCAATGTCTTTTACCACAAAATCATAAATCGATTTTGACATAATATTAGTACCCTCCTTGCTATTACAAGAATAATTAAAAATTATAAAAAAAACTAAAATCGAAAGAATCGAATATTTAAATGATTTCATCGAATAAATACCTATATAATTTAAAACTATATAGATGTATATTATTTCTAATTATTTTTTATAAATGATAGGCTCGCATTTACATTGTTGACCAACTATTATTTTTGCTGCTTCAGCAGATTCAATCGAAGAATAATGACCGATTACTACAGCATACATAGTTTTGTTTTCCACCTTTTTTTCGACTACGGATGTTCTCATTCTTTGAGCTAAAAACTTATTTTTTTCACTTTCAGCAGTTTCTCTATCGGAATAAATTCCTACTTGCAGTCCATAAAATGAGGGTTCATCCTCTTGAGATTTATTTTGTCCATTTATTGGAGTGTTTATTGGTTTTGCTTTGTCTGTGTTAGCTTCATCCTGTTTTTTTGTCTCAGGTTCTGTTTTAGATTCTTTAGGTTTTACGGCAGTAGATTGTTCGTCTCTACTTATTTCTTTATTCATTACATTAATATTAGGATCTTGCTTGGTAGTATTTTCGGGAATATTCTTAATAGGTTTATTGTAATCAATTGTTTGTCTTATTTCACTTTTTGCAACACCAATTGCTAACTTTACCACATCGTTAGCAGAGCTTAAAAAAGGAGAATTCGGGTAGTTTCTTCTCATCAAATCTAACTCTATCTTGGCTTGTGATGTATCGCCTACAATTGAATAAAATTGTACTATTCTCCATTGAGCATCATCAGCCCATTCATTAGTTGGAAAGTCTTTAACAATAGCTTTGTAAATTTCCATAGCAAGATAAGCATTCTCTATTACAGTAGCGTGCAGAAATTTTACTCCTGGATCATTTGGATATTTAGCTAATAATTCTAATAAAACATCTTTTGATAATTGACTTTTACCCTGAGCAATCATCATTAGATAGCGGTTTACTTCATCTCTTTGAGCAATAAGATTGAAAGTTGATATTAATAATAAAATACTAATTAGAAGCAAATTTTTCATTTTCCCCCCAAATTTGCATATTTAATACCATAAAAATAATATTTTTTTTAATTATAGTAAATTTTATCTTTAATTTTGTAAAAAAAATTTAATATAGTTTAATTAATGGTTAAATATACATTTCTAATTGCTGCAGGTGGAACGGGTGGTCATTTGTTTCCTGCGTTGGCAGTAGTAGAGAAATTATCAGAAAAAATACCTGATGCTAAATTTATATTTACAGGTAGAGCCGATAAAATAGAAGGTGATATAATACCTAAATTAGGTTATGAATTTATACCAATTCAAATAGAAGGTTTTTATGGCTTATCTTTTAAAACTTTCTTATTACCTTTTAAAATTTTACTTGCAAAAAGTAAACTAACTAAAATTATCAAAAACCGTAAAGTAAATGCAGTAATTGCTACGGGTGCTTATATAAGTTATGCTCCTGGTATTGCTGCTAAATCTCAGAAAGTTCCATTATTTTTATTAGAATCTAATGTAAATCCAGGCAAAACGATTTCTATTTTATCACATTATGCTGATTTAATTTTTACTTCTTACGAAAACTCTAAAAATTATTTCAATCCTTTATATTTTAACAAAATTATTTGCTCTGGCAATCCCTTAAGAAATAATCTTTTTAAAAATATAAGCAAGGAAGATGCTCTAAATAAATTAGGGCTTTCGATTAATAAAAAAACACTATTGATTTTTGGTGGTAGTTTAGGTGCTAATTCTATTAATAATACTGTTAATAACATTTTAAATGAACTTGTTAATTTAGATATAAATATAATTTGGCAAACGGGTAAAAATTTTACTTACAATGGAAATAAATATAATAATTTAGTAGTTCAAACTTTTTTTTATGATATGAATTTAGTTTATTCTGCTTCTGATTTAGTAGTATGTAGGTCTGGGGCAACTACTGTAGCAGAAATTGCCGCACTTGGCAAACCTTCGATATTAGTTCCCTTGCTCTCTGCATCCAATAACGAACAACTTCTTAATGCTCAGATGTTTAAGAATAATAATGCAGCAATTCTAATCGAAGATAACAATTTAAATAATTTTTTATTTGAAACTATTAAAAATACAATTACGAACGACGAAAAATTAAAAATACTTTCTATTAATGCAAAAAAATTATTTAAAAAAGATGCTGCGGATATAGTGGCTGAAGAAATAATATATTATCTGAAAAAAGATGGAAGAGAAAGTTAAAAAAATATTTACTCAAAATATTGATTACTTCTGGCGAACAGTAGCAGTATATACAGTAATTTTGATTGTTTATTCTGTATTAATTGGTTCAGTAGAAAAGGGATATCTTACATTAAAACTATTCGATCCTATTGTAATTTTATTATCTATAATTATATTATATTCTTTGATTGCTCTCGTGTCTCGATATTACCGACAGAAAACAATTATAATTGATAATAATTCTATTACAATTAAGACAGTCTTCGGAGAAAAAAACATTTTCAAAGATGAAATCGAAGCAATAATATTCACTAAGGAAAAATTCTATAGGTCTAAACGTAAATACTCTGTTATCAAAATTAAACTCAAAAATAGAAAAAAAACTATTAGAATTAGACCTTCTGCATTCAATGATGAAAAGATGCTTACTGAATCTTTAATTCAATTTAACTTAGTTTTATAATCTTTTAATTTCCCTGAAAATAATTCGTATTTATTGTATTTTACTTCTAATGATCCATTCATTAAAGTAATTTTTTTAGATGGTTTTAATCCAATTTGTTTTAATGCTTCTGAATTAGAACTAATAATCCAAGCAGTAAAACCGCTTAATTCAAATTTTAACTTTTTGCCTATTAATTTATAAAGATTTAATATCTCTTCTTGGTCTTCCATTCTTACTCCATAAGGCGGATTTAAAATAATAATACCTTCGTTAGTTGATGGTTTGTAATCTAAAAAATTTTGATTAATTAAATTTACATAATCTAAAAAACCAGCATTTTGAAGATTTTTTCGAGATATATTAATTGATTTTTTGGATATATCAATTCCTGTAATTTTTAATTTTTTGTCATATTTAATTTGATTTTTAGCATTTTCTTTAATTTTATTAAATTTTTCGTTAGAAAAATGTTTCCATTTTTCGAAAGCAAAATTTCTTTTTAAGCCTGGCGGATAGTTTATTGCCATTGAAATTGCTTCCACTAGTATTGTTGCACTACCACACATACCATCTATCAATGGAATGTCATTGTTCCAATCCGTAAATCTAATTAATGCAGCTGCCAAATTTTCGTTTAATGGAGCGTCATTTTGCGAAATTCTCCATCCTCTTTTATGTAAAGAGTTCCCCGAAGAATCAAGCAATACATTACACTTATCTTGATTAATATGTATATGAATAATTATATCTGGCTGTAATTTGTTTACATTTGGTCTAAATCCCCAAATTTTTCTTAGTCTATCTACAATAGCATCTTTAGATTTTAGAGCAACATAATTTCTGTGATTAAAATATTCAGAATTAACTGTACTTTCTACTAAGAAAGTATAATTTTTCTCGAAAATATCTTCCCACTTATAATTATATATGTAGTTGTAAAGCTCTTGGTCGTTTTTTAATTTAAAAGAAAAAAGTAATTTTAGAAATCTAATACAAAATCTTGAATATAAGTTTAAATTATACAGTGTTTCATCGTCAGTTTCAAAAATGATGCTTCTTTTTCCTGTTTCGATATTTTTGACATTAAATTTGCTTATTTCTTCATAGGCAATTTGTTCGAGTCCAAAAATTGTTTTTGCAATTATTTTAATAAGTTTACTCCTTTATTGTTTAGCAAAAATAGGTAATTTTGTAGAGAATGATACAGTAAGTAATAATAGTCCTGCAATAATAAAAGTTACATTTAATCCAAATTGAGAACTTATAATTCCACAAAAAACAAAAGCAAATAAAGAACCTAATAAATTAGCTGATGAAGCTAATCCCATTGTAGAGCCTTTATTATCGGCTGAAGAATTTTTATTTATTGTAGAATATAATGTAGGAATAATTGCAGCAAAGAATATTCCAATAATTACTCTCAATGGTATTAGCCATAAATAATTTGGTACAATTATATGAAGAATACTTGAAATTCCAATAATTGATGATGAAATAAATAAAGTTTTTCTAAAATCTTTTCTATCATTTCTTCGACCCCAATATGGAGCAAATAAAACACTCATTAACCCAATTATGCCTATTAATAAACCTGTGATTGTAGAAATTAGGTATTTAGGAGCACCTAAACTCGATACAAAAAATGGAAATATTGGATTAGTAAACTGTATTCCTGCTTGTGCTAAAATTAATAATACCATTAAATATATAAGAAATTTATTATTGATAATAATTTTTAAATTATCCAAAAAATTATTATTATTATTATTGATTAGATTAGATAAATACACTTTTTTTTCTTTTACAAAAAATAAAACTAGTATACCACTAATCAAAATTAATAATGCAACAAAAATAAAAGTAAATCTAATACCTATAAAATCGCTTATCAAACCACCTATAAATGGTCCGAGAATATTTCCAGCCGATTGTGAACATTGTAAAATTCCTATAGCATATCCTGAATGCTCCTGTGGAGTATTAGATGCTGTAAAAGCCAAAGCAGCCGCAATTACTCCACTTACTGCACCTTGGAATACTCTTAATCCAAAAAGCTGATATACATTCTGTGCATAACCCATTAAAAATACTGCAATAGAAAGCCCAAACACTGCTCTTAAAATCATTAACTTTTTACCAAATTTATCTCCTAAATATCCCCAAATAGGAACAGTAATAATTGATAAAAAGTATGGTCCTGCAAATACAAATCCACTCCATAATTTTGCTGTTTCTAAATCTTTTACTCCAAGCTCTACTACATACAATGGCATAAAAGGTACCACAGCACTCATCCCTACCATTGCCAAAAATTGTGATAATGATATAAGTAATAAATTTTTTTTCCAAGAAATTGAAATAATAGATTGGATTCTTCTTATAATATTGCTATTCAACTTCATCTTTAAAATTTTGATGGAGTTTGCGTATCTTTAATATTTCTTTAAACATTCTAATAGAATCTTTTATTGGATTTACTTTGCTTCTTTCGTCGTTATACCATTCTACAGGGATTTCTATAATTCTATAATTTAATTTCTTTGCTAAGTAAATAATTTCAACATCGAAACCAAAACCATCAATTTTAGCATTATTAAAAATTTTAGTAGCAGCTGTATCAGAAAAACCTTTAAATCCGCATTGAGTATCTTTAATCCCTTTTATTAATAATAATTGAACAATTTTATTGAATGTTTTTCCCATAAATTCACGATAAAAAGGCTGGTGAACCTTAATTAATGAATAATCTACTGCTCTCGATCCAATGCAAATATCATATCCATCTTGATATTTTTGATATAATTTAGTAAATTCATAAATAGGAGTAGATAAGTCAGCATCGGTAAAAATTCTAAATTTCCCTTTTGCTTCTAACATTCCTTTCCTAACTGCAGCGCCTTTGCCAGTGTTCTTTTCTTGTTTTATTAATTTTACTGTTTGGAATTCTTCTACTACTTTTGAAGTATTATCTTTAGAGCCATCATCCACCACGATTATTTCGTATTCTTTTTTGAAATTTTCAAAATAAGCTATTACTTTATTTAAGGTATTATGAATGCGTTCTTCTTCGTTATAAGCAGGAATAATGACTGAAAATTCAGGATTATTAGAATTCATCTCACTTAAATTTTCAGTCATTTATTCAAGCCTTTTGTATATTATCCGATATTTATTGTATCTGATTTTGAAGTATTATTTTTATTTTTAATTTCTTGCAGTGTTTCTTCGTATGTTCTAATGTAAAACATATTTTCTTGTGAAGGTTGCTTTATCAATTCATTTTTCTTTTCTTCGACATATTTTTCTGTTGCTTGTAGTCCATTTTTCTTATTATAGCCTAATATTTCGTATCGTTTCAAATCTCTTAAGATACTATAATAATTACTTGCTAATCTATCATCTTTATCTGTACCTCTATATTTTTGCACTTCTTCTAATAGCAAATTCAATATTCTCGAAGCATTATCATAATCTTCGATTACTTCGTAAAGCATAGAACCTACATTGTATGGACCAATTTGACGTCCCATAATTTCAAATTGTTTATAATCATAAGCAACATTTGGTCTCTTAATAATTTCTTCGCAGAGTTTAGCTCCTAATTCTGCAAAATATTTTGATTTATCTTTTGCTCCCGCTTCATCGTAAATTTTTGCTATTCTAAAATATAGATCAAAAGATAATGGGAATTGTTCAATAGATATTAATTCATTCATTTTATCTAATGCTGCTATAGCTTTTTCATTTTGTTTTAGCATAGTTAAGTTAGCAGCATAACTCATATAAAGGCTTCTGTAAGATTGCATTAATCTACGATGGACTTCATCAAAATAAACCGACATATTGTTCAAATTTCTAAATTTAAAGCCATATTTAGGTTCTTTAGAATAATTGTCCGAATTATCTACGTTCATTAAGCATTGTTCCATAACTTCTAAATTGATAGATTCGCTATTGCCCCTTCTTTGTGGTACTGGGCAAATCCTCATTGCCATACCTTCGTATCTGAAGAAATTTTCTAATCCGCAGAAAGCATCCGGTCCTACAGTTGCTGAATAATAAACAGGTCTTTCGAATTTTACTTGTTGAAGAATATCTAAAACTAATTTATCCTGTACTCTAAATAAATGAATTTGTTTACCATCTACTTCACGGTATGGTCTTCCTTCCCAACGAAATCTCATTTTGCCTTGATTAATGATTGTTGTATCATTTGTAAATTGACTTAAGATTTCTTTTTTTACAGGGATTTCAATAAATCTTGGCTCACCAAAATCATAAGACAATGCACCTTCTTGGTTCTCATCTTCTTTTTGAATACTTGCATCTGAAAAACTTAAAGGAATTTTTTTGGCACCCCAAGGCTCTCTATTTTTTAGTTGGTCAATATACCAAAGAGTATTACCAAGACTTAAGTTAACTATTCTTACATCTCGACGAACACCAGCGACATCCTGCAACCACCAGACGGGAAATGTATCATTATCGCCATTAGTAAACAAAATTGCATCTTTTTCTACGCTTTGCAAAATATTGTATGAATAATCAAAAGGTAAATAATTGCCAGCTCTACTGTGAATTTTCCATCCTCCATAAGCCATATTTACTGGCACTAAAATTATTGCGCCTAATAATATGCCTGTAGTAGTACCAATACTAAACCTAATTTTTGAAACAGATTCTATCAAACTAAATGTACCCATTCCTATCCACAAACACCATACTAAGAAAGATCCTGTATAGAAATAGTCACGTTCTCTTGGCTGAGGATCCTGTTGATTTTGTTGAAGTGCAGCTAATACACCCATTACTAAAAACATTATTAAATAAACAATAGCCATCCTTGGATCTTTTTGAAACTGATAAAATAATCCAATTAAGCCAAAAATTAATGGTAAAGCAAAAAATCTAACAGGAAATTGAGACTTATATCCTGAATCAAAATTTAAACTTTCTACTTCGGGATGTGTCTTTGTTTCGAACCACGCTACGCCAGCATCTTGTACATCGCTCTTTCGACCGATAAAATTCCAACCAAAATATCGCCAATACATATGATTCATCTGATATTTAATTAAGTAATTAATCTCTCCACTTGTATTGATTTGAACAAATTTCTTTGCACCAACTCTATCGCCTGATCTTGTTCTTACTTCAACAGTTTGTGGTGGATACCATTCACCATAAATATAATTCCCTTGATTATCTCTAGCAACATAATTTCTAATAAAATAATCATCAGTTTGATATCTTCTTGGCCAAGTAGGAGCATTTCCGTATTGCTCTCTACCAAGATATGAGGCCAATCGAGAGAAATTCTTAGGTTCATTTTCATTCATAGGTGGATTAGAATTTGAACGTAGCAATATTTGAGTATAAGTAGTATATCCTAATAGAATGAATATAAAGGCAGAAGTTGGTATTGTAATCCAATCTTTTTTGTTTATATATCCCCAAATAAAACCTAATATTGAAGCTAATATTGTAGCTAAAGCCAAAAATGTTAAGAATGGAGATTCGAAAGTATATTCGTAGGCTTCGTTTCTATCAGCCGAATGACCTGCTAAGAAAGCTGGAATCCATTTTACAATTACAGGATAAATAATAAAAAATACAACTAATGCCAATATAGACATTATAATAAAAGATTTTAAATTTAATTTATATTTACGGAAATAAATTAAAAAAGCTATAGAAAAAATAGTTAGTATAGATAGTAAGTGTACGCCTGTAGAAAGACCAATTAAATAAGCAATCAAATATAACCAACGTTCGTGTCCTTCTTCATTAGATTGTTCGTACCATTTCATCATTAACCAAATGATTAAGGCTACAAAAGTTAACGAAGTAGCATAAACTTCGGATTCTACACTATTAAACCACATTGTATCGCTGAAAGTTAATCCTGCTGCACCTACAAAAGCAGAACCAAAAATTGAAAGTGCTTCGGCTATATTCTTTGGCTCTCCAAAGAAACTTTTTATTAATCTTACACCAATTAAATAAGTCAATAATACTGTAAAAGCTGAAGATACTACTGCAGCCAAATTTATTTTCCATCCTATATCACCAAATGGTATAAATGTTTCGAATAATTTACCAATCATTAAAAATAAGGGGGCTCCCGGAGGATGAGGAACTTGCTGCCACATTGCTGCTGCAGAAAATTCTCCGCAATCCCAAAATGGTACACTTGGCTGTACAGTCATTAAATAAACTACTAAAGCCAACAAAAATGATAAAGTTGCAAAAACTTTATGAAGCAATTTAATATTCATAATTTATACTTTAATTTATTATTAAATATTCTTATTTTGCACAATTATAAACTTTAAATTTAATAAATTTATAATTAATTTTATTATTAAAGTATTTAGTTTAGATAATATAGAGGAGAAAAATAAGAAATGAGAATTTTGGGAATTATATTTTTTTTTGTAATTAATTTATTGCAATTATATAGTCAAGATCAGTTTGGGGATGTTAAAATTTATAATAATGGAGAAATCTTTTACGAAAAAGCTATAGATACAAATTTGGTCAATAAATTAGGTCAATTTTTTGTAGATTCTTATTTTTTCGATGGTACACCAAGATCTGTACAATTTTTAGATGAAGGTATTAATTATATCATTAAAATAATTGTAAACGATTCGATGCTGACAAATAAGGAATATCTAAAGCAAGTTTCATTTTATACTTCTCAAATTTCAGAAAATGTTCTCAATTTTGCTCCTGTAGATATTCATTTATCCAATCCTTTTTTTATTACCAAAAAAATTGTTAAACATTATAGAATAGGAAATAAAATAAAACTTGGAAATGATGATATTTACTATTTACCAGATTTTAATGCAGAAAAAGCCAAAGAATTTGCTCAATATCTTAAAGATGCTGGATTTTTAACTAACGATGGTAAAACTGTTCAATTTAGAACTCTAAACGATATTTTAATTTTTGCATATCCTGTAGAACCTGGCTACGAAAACAATCAAGAATATATAAGTATTGTATATGAATTTGCTGAGCAAATCTCTAAGGAATACTATAACAATGGTAAAGTAATTATATATCTTACAGATTTATATTTTGATGAATTGAGAGCAGTGTCTAACTTTTAAATATTATTTTTCCATTTGAAATATTAATTTTATAAATTTGATTGCTTAAAGTATCTTTCTTTTCTGCTGTGAAACGGAAGTTTGCTTCTATTGAATTTTTAGTTAATGATATTACTTCTATATCTCCAGTAACATTTTCATCATATTTTTTAATTGTATTTATGAAGTTTCTTTTTTCGAAAAATGTTCTATTTTGTAAATTTGATAAATTAAATTTAGTTAATCCATTTTGATATAGAAATTTGATGTTAATAGTTAAAATTTCATTTGGATTAATTAACTGTTCTGAATATATTTCCACTTCTCCAGTTTCGAACAAAATATAATATACTTTAGAACTACTAAACTTGAAGTTAATATCTCCGCTTAAGTCTGCTGAAAGTAATTTATCTTGATTTACAGTTACAGAACTATTATTGCATGAAAATAAAAATATTAGAACTATAATATAAGTAGATAAATATTTCATATTTCTTCGAAATGATTTTTTTGTATCCAACCAACATTCCCGTTTTGTACTTTTACTTCGTACCAATCATTAATATGGTCTAATAATTGGACTTTTGTTCCTTCGTGCAGAATAAACAAATCTGTAGCATTATTGTCAGGTGAACTTTTTACATATACACTTGGCGAAAAAATAATAGCATTTTTATCATATTTCTCTTTGTAATATGTTCGAAAAGTTAGTAAAATAGTTAATATTGATATAACAAAAAATATTATAGAAATGAAGAATAATCGTTTTTTTATTAAATAAGAAAAATTAGTCCAGAATGTAAGATATAAAGAAATTATAGTTAACCAAATAAAAACTATAAAAACAATAGACCAGCTATCTGAATTTCCAATTTCTAATAATGTATCGTACCATTCTATAAAAAAAATTTTTGGCAATGGTTCGAATTTATCTACAATTTTTAGATTAGCAAGCTTAAGATTAAACAAAATATCTTCATTCATTGGTTCCAGTTTTTTTGCTCTTTCGTAATATAATATTGCTTGAGGCATTTTATCTAATCTATAGTAAGCATTACCTAAATTATAATATATTATAGCATTTTTATAACCAGAGTCGATTAGAGTATTATAAATTTTTGCAGCATCATCATATTGACCAGAATTATACAAATCATTAGCTCGGTCAAATTCTTTGTTAGCATCATAAGATATTAAAATTATAGGTATTAACAAAAGTATTAAGACTATTTTTTTCATAATTTTACTTCTCCTTCAATTTCAGAAATTACGTCTATCGCTTTATGATAAATATCTTGTGCAGCAACTTGATTAGATGAAGGAGCATATCTTGCAAATTCTGTTAAATCTAATGTATCTAAAAATTTATTTATAATATTTTCTGAAACTTCTTTAGATTGAAGAATATTTTTTACGTTTTCTTTTGTTAGGTCAGAAGTTGGTATTAATAATTTATCACTAATATATCCCCATAAAGCCTTATTGATCTCTTCATAAAATTTATCATTTTGATTGGATTTTAAATATTTTTTAGCAATATTTAGTCGTTTTTTAGCTAATTTAGTTGCTTTTCGAGTTCTAAAATGCAACATTTCTTGTGCTTCGGATAATTTTTTACGTCTATAAATAATGAGAAACAGTAAGAATATAAAAGGAGTAACTGACCATAGCCAAAAATAAATACTACCAAAAAATGGTTTAGGATTTTTTTCTAACTTATTAGTTTTTAGTTTAATAAATCGTATATCTTTACCTATTAACTCTACTTCTTCTTTCCTAACTCCAGTAATAATATTACCGATTTGATTATTATCACCTTTTTCTACTGTAACTAAATATTCCTGTGATGTTAATTCTTTATATTGTTGTCTACTTAAATCAAAATAACTAAATTTAATTGGTTCAATCTTAAATTCACCTGAATTTCGAGGTATAGCAATATATTCATAATTAATGCTACCACTTGTTCCCGTTAGGGTAATAGTACTATTGTCAGTTATTTTTGGGTCGTAGACTTCGAACCCTGGTGGAAAATTTACTTTTGGTGGATCAATAAGCTTTAAATTACCCGAACCTGAAATTTTTACCTTTAGGCTAAGTGGTTCTCCAGCTTTAACTTTATTTTTATCTAAATTTGCTTCGAAATTGAAATTTCCTACTGCACCACCATAACTTGATGGTGCTCCATCGGGTAAATTATTAACGTTAATTGATAATGCTTCAGATTTAGCTATATAATTAAAATCTCTATAAGAATCACTAAAAAAAGGATTATCAAAAAAATCATCAAATATACTACCTGAACGCTTTCTTTGACCTTCTACTCTTAATCTAACTACAAATTCAAACTCGTATGGATCTAAAACTAATCTTCCAGTTCTTTGTGGAAATAATACTACCTGTTTGATTGTAGCAACATTAAATGTAACACCATCAAGAACTTCCCTAGACCAATTTAATTTATCAATTCCTAAATCCTGTGTCCAAAATCCTTCGAATGTAGGAATTTTTTTTGGATTCATTTGTATTGGATTTAGCTGAGGATTTATGTAAAGCTTATAAGAAGCAGTTAATTGCTCTCCAACATACACATTACGTTTAGAAACTTCAACTTGTAATTTGATATTTTTCTTTAGTATCTCATTTGCTTGCTCGGTAAGACTTTTTTCTTTTTCTTCTTCTTGTAGTCTCTTTTGTTTTTGAACATCACTTTCTGGTAATACTTCTACTTGTATTGAATTAGATTTGTAAGTTTGACCGCCCGATACTATTGTTGCAGGTTCTATGGTATATTTACCTACTTTATCTGCTTTTAAAATATAAGTAAATGATAGAGAGCGTGTCATCCTGTTATTTATTACCTGAATACTCTGCCCTTGCATCGGACCGCCAAGTACTGTAAATCCTTTAAAACTTGGTCCTTTGAAGTTAGAAGCGTCAGCATTTATGGTAAATGTAACTGATATCCTTTCGCCAACAGGAACAGGATTCTTATCGACGCTTGCTACAAATTCTACTTCTTGAGCATAAATTCTAAAAAATGATATTAATAATATAATATGTAAAGCAATTTTTTTCATTCTTTATTCAAAATATATTTTGCAATTTACCAATTTTTCTCTAATTTTTTTGAGGTACTTTTTTCTTTTCTAACCTTCTTTTGTATCTCTTGTTCTTCTTTCATTAATGCGTTCAAAATTCTTTCAGCATCTTCTTTAGATATTTTTATATCTTTGCTCGTACCTTTTTGGTCTTGATTTGGTGCTTCTTTAGTGTTTTGATTTTGTTGATTTTGGTTATTATTCTGATTTTGCTGATTATTTTGGTTCTGTTGATTCTGGTTATTTTGCTGATTTTGTAGATTTTGTTGATTTTGTTCTTGTTGGTTATTGTTTTGATCCTGTTGATTTTGTTGGTTGTTTTGATTTTGTTTAGATTGTTGTTGTAATTTTAGAAATTTTCGAGCCATCTCTAAATTATATCTTGTATCATCATCATTGGGATTTTTTCTAAGAGCATTTATATAAGCATCGATAGCATTCCGATAATCTTGAGATTGGAAATAAGAATTACCTAAGTTGTGATAAGCTTTTGCTAATGTCTCGTTATCTTTTGATGCTAATGCAACTTCTTTGAATTTTTCTGCTGCTTCTTTGTAATTACCTTGTTTGTATAGTGCATCACCCAAATTGAAAACACCTTTATTATTGTTTTTTAATTCTAAGGCTTTTCGATATTGAATTTCTGCTTCATTGAATTTGTTTTCTTTGTATAATTTATTGCCTTCTCTTAAGTATTTTTTGGCATCGTTTGAAAATGATAAATTAACCTTAAAAAGGGTTAATAATAGAACTAAAATTAAAATTATTTTCATCTCTCTGCTCCAAAAAATCTACTAAAAAATGCAAATGGTTTAATTTTACGTTCTGTTATCAACAATTCTATTAATAGTAATACAATTGTTCCCATCAAAAAATATTGAAAACGTGTTTCGTAATTTGTAAATTGTTTAGTTCCAAATTCAATTTGTTCCATTTTTGAAATTTTTTCGATAATAGCTGTTAGATCCATATTATGAGCAGTATAAAAATCACCATTGCCTACAGCTGCAATTCTTTGCATTACTTCGGGAACTAATTTTGTTATTACAATTTGTCCATCATTACCTTTTAGGAACGATGAAATTCTGCCATTTTGATAAATAGGTATTGGACCCCCATCTAAAGTACCCATACCAATTGTATGAATTACAATATTATTTTCGGTAGCCTTTCGAGCAGCTTCTAAAGCATCATCTTCGTGATTTTCACCATCAGAAATTAATATTAGTACTTTGCTTCTTGTATTATCAGTGCTAAAAGACTTGATAGCAGTTTCTATAGCGGATCCAATTGCAGTACCTTGAGTAGAAATTAGGTCAGTAGAAATTGTTGATAGCATTAATTTAGCTGCTGAATAGTCATTAGTTAATGGCAATTGAACAAATGATTTACCTGCAAATACTATAATACCTATTTTATCAGTTGATAAATTATCTATTAATTTAGAAATTTCTTGTTTAGCTTTTGCTAATCTATTTGGCTTAATATCTTCGGCAAGCATACTATTAGAAATATCTAAAGCTATTATTACTTCTACACCTTTTCGTTTTACTTCTTCTAATTTAGTTCCAATTTGCGGATTAGCTAAAACAATTAATAATAAAACATAAGCGAACATTATTAAATTAAATTTTAAAAAAGGTTTAGATCCCGAATAATTTTCTATTAAAGAATTAACTAAATTTGGTTGTCCAATTAATAATAATTTCTTTCTTCGCCAACGCCGATATAAATAATAAATTAAGTAGAAAAAAACAATACTTACAATTAAATATAAAAATTCTATACGTTCAAATCTTATCATTGGTCTTTAAATAAATTTATATTTTTGACGTAATCTAAAAAAGTAGAGTGTAAAGAATAGAATTAATTATTTCTTCTTAATGAATTGTTCGGCAACTGGAACCATTTCTATGGCTTTTCTTAAATAAATTGAGCTATCTACTAATACCTGTTTCATTTTAGTATCATCCCAAATTATTTTTGCTAAGTTAGCCTTTAATAGTGTTTTTATAATAGAGGTATCTTTTGATATTTCATTAATCTCGCATTCAATTCCATTAGAATTAATGTAATTAACAAAATCGCAGTATTCTATATCATCTATATCGAAATTATTTAAGAAATACTTAAAATCATTATAATATAAAGTTTTTAATTCTTGTTCGTACTTTTTGTAATATTCTATTATATACTTATAAAAAGCATTACTATTAATTATTTTTTCAGATATTTTAGTTAAAGTATCTTGATTAATGATATAATCAGGGGTAATTCCGCCCGAACCAATTACAGTACGGCCATTTTTAGTTCGGTAAACATTATTAGCAAACTCTGGTAATACCTCTACTGTGTGAGATAAATTTAAACCATCTTGTAATACAATTCTATCCTGTAAAGTTCCATAATGAGGATTATTTTCATAAGGTTTCTGAATTGAGCGACCAGATGGAGTATAATACTGAGCTACTGTTAGCCACAATTCAGAGCCATCATAAAATTGATATGGGCGTTGTACTAAACCTTTGCCGAAAGTAGTTTCGCCAATTATAATACCTCTATCTAAATCTTGAATAGCACCAGCAAATATTTCTGAGGCGGATGCACTTTCTTTATCTACAATAACTACTAATGGTAAGTTTTCGAACTTACCACCTGCAGACGAACGATATGTTTCATTATAATTTGGGTCTCGACCTCTTGTCATTAATATAATATTATTTTCAGGAATAAATTCATCTATAGTAAGATATGTTTCATCTAATACACCGCCTGGATTTCCCCTTAAATCAATAATAAGTTTTTGCATTCCTTTTTTCATTAAAGATAGTAGTGTATCAGTAATTTCGTTGTGGGTTTTTGTCATAAATCTATTTACTGATATATAGCCTATATCAGTTCCATCAATTATAAATGAAGCATCTACACTATAGATTGGTAATTTCTGAGTTCTGATTGTGATATTATTTAATTTATTTGAATTATATTTCTGAAATACTAGATTTAAATTAACTTCATATTCAGTATTTAATAATAATTCTAATTGTTCTTCTTTTTTACTTATCAAGCTTTCTTTATTTATTTGCAAAATTTTATCTCCAGTTCTAAGACCTGCTTTGAATGCCGGTCCTCCTTCTAATACAGAAAGAATTGTTAATGTATCATTAATTATCTGGTAACTTAGACCTAAACTATAAGTAATCCCTTTCCTTCTCTGTTCGATTAATTTTACTTCTTCGGGAGTAAAATACTTAGAATGTGGATCTAATTTTTGTATTAGACCTTTGATAGCAGCATCTATTAATTCTCTTGCTTCTATTTCAGATATATGCTTTTCGTTTGCTACTTTTACTATTTGATTTAATTTAATTAATTGTTGGCGTAATTCATCTTGTTGAGAATATAAACAATATGAAAGGATAAATGATAAAATTAATAATATTTTTAATAATCTATACATTATAAAAATTCAAAATCTTTTTACAAAAGTAATTATTTATATATATATAAACAATTAAAATCAAGATTAGTTACTACATTTCGGCGATTTTTTTTAAAAAGGTAATACAACCTGTATTGTATTTCCATTAGATAACGATGAAATAGCTTTAATAGAGCCACCGCAACTCTTCACAAGCAAAGAAATTGTAAGCATTCCAAATCTAAATTCTTTATTTAAATTTTTATCCTTATTTTTATTTTCTAAAATATCGGGATGTAAGTATGCACCATTGTCAAATACATCAATTTGAATATATTTACCTGTATTCTGGAATGACACTTTTACAATTGGATTAATTTTATTTTCAGTAACTGCTTCTAAACTATTAGATATCAATGTTTTAATTAATATTTCAAATAAATCTTTATCTCCAATTACATTCGATAAATCTCCTTTTTTCTCGAAACTAAAATCTATATTATCAAATGCTGCAATTCCCAAAAATAACTGAGTAATATTATCAATTAAATCTTCAAAATTAAATTTTTTAAATAAAGGAGTGTAACCTTTAGCTAATTTTATAAATGTAGTAACAATATGTTGTGTTAGTTCAAATTTATTTCGCATAATTAACCAGTTTTTTTCAATTTCTTCTTTAGTAGAAGTGTGTAAGCTCCTTTCAAATTTATCTAATGCCTTTCTTTCATTTTCGAAAATTTGTAAAGTATTATTTTCTAAAGATCTAAATGTTGTAATTATGGCTTCTTTTTCTGCTTTTATTTTTTCTTCTTCTAATGCTTTTATTAATCTCATATCGTTCAGATATGTTACTCGCCCAAGTATATTCTTTTTAGTTTTTATTTGGAAAGCATTCATTCTTACAGGGATTACATTGCCAGTGGAATCTTTTACCGATATTTCTTTATTGCTTACAATTATTCCGTTTAAATCTGGCTCTTTAAAGAAATCTTCGGGTATCATATCGTTAATCTTATTAATAGATGGTTTCCTTGAGGACTGAAGTCCTAAAATATTCCTTGCAGCACTATTGAAAATTTGTACTTTACCCTTGTTGTCTACGGCAATTATACCTTCGCTTGCATTCTCGATTAATTCATTATAAAATTCGTGAACGTGATTAAGTTGTTCTTGTAAATTAGTCAGTTCTGTTATATCTGTAGATATTTCCATCACTAATGTTACTTGACCATCTGAATAATTCAAAGGTATCGAATTTACTATTAAATTACACTTAGTACCAGTTTTAGTGAATCCGACTTGAGTGGATACTATTTCTTCATTTTCTCTGAAGGCTACAGCAGATGGAATATATCCTGTTTCTATTGCTTTTTTCTTAGATTGCTCAGTTTGATAAAAACTATGATTATCACCAAAAACGTCCCTATATCTTTCGTTACTTCTTATTATTTTGAAACTTCTATCTATAATACATATGTAATTAGGGGATTTTTCGAAAAGTAAGTTAAACTCTTTCTGCCATATAGTCTTTTCAGTAGATTCACTAATTACACATAATACATATTTTTGTTTATTATTATTTTTAATCAATGTAAAATTTATTAAATAGTATCTATTATTAGTTAATGAAATATTTAGTGCAGAATCATTTCCCGTAGTTAATACATCATTTATTCTAAATTTTACATCATCAATTAAAAATGTATTCTCCTTGCCTTTATTAACAGAAAATAATTCTGAAAAAGTTCTATTAAATGAAATAAAATTCATTTCACTATCTACAAGAGCATAAGCAAAATTTAGCGATTCTAATATGCAGTTTTTTAATTCTTCTGTTAATTTAGTGCTCATAAAAACCTAACTAATTAATATTTAAATATTATTTATATTATACAAATATAGATAAAATTATTAAAAAAAATTAATGTTTTTTTTACAAAAAAATAAAAAAAAATTAATAAAATTTATAAATAAAAAAAGGTTGTTCAATTAATCGAACAACCTTTAAGAATAGGAAATAATTTTTTTTTAATGTTTACGAACAACCACTTGTTGTGCCACAATCATCACACACAGTACAACTTCCATTTCTTTTTACTCTCATTGAGCCACAATTTGTGCAAGGTTCCCCTGTGTAACCAAATGATTTAGCTTCGTTTCTATTACTAATTACTATTACTTTTTGAGAACCCTCTGTTGAATAATTTTCATCTACAACTACAATTTCAGATAATTCGGGTTTATCAGATGGTGTTTTTAATTCAATTTGACTATTATTAACTTCTTGTTCTTTAGAAACTTCTAATGTATTAGTAGTTTGATGTCCATTTAATTCATCTACAGCTTTTACATGTACGAAATCTGTCCTTTTTAGATAATCGTATCCAAGAGAACGGAATACATAATCTAATATAGATGTAGCATTTTTGATTGCTTCATGGCCTATTACACTACCTGCTGGTTCGAAACGTGTAAAAGTAAATGTTTCTACTAATTCATCCAATGGTACTCCATATTGCAATGCTTTAGATACTAAAATTGCAAAACTATTTAATAATCCACGAAATGCCGCACCTTCTTTATACATATCTATAAATATTTCGCCTAATGTACCATCTTCGTATTCTCCAGTTCTTAAAAATACTTTATGACCTCCTACTACTGCCTCTCTGATGAAACCGTGTCTTTTCTTTGGCAATTTTTTACGTTCTAGTTTATAGACTCGTTCAGAAATCATTTCTTGCAATTCTTTAGGACCCTTTGTTTCATCTAAAGTATTTTCATCACCTAATTGCACAACTTCATCTAAGTCGTTATAATTAGCAGAATTCAATGGCTGAGATAATTTAGAACCATCTCTGTAGATTGCTATTGCCTTTAGCATCATTTTCCAAGATTTAATATGAACTTCGCTAATCTGCGCTACACTAGCTTCTGCCGGCATATTAACAGTTTTAGATATAGCTCCCGAGATAAATGGCTGAGCAGCTGCCATTATTCTAATATGAGCCATATAATCAATAAATCTTTTACCACGTTTTCCGCATTTATTTGCAGTATCAAAAATTGGTAAATGTTCTTCTTTTAGATGAGGAGCACCTTCTATCATCATTGTCCCGCATACATAATCATTAGCAGCATCTATTTCTTCACCTGTAAATCCTAATGCTTTTAATAAATCAAAATTTGGTTCATTCATTTGTTGTTTGCTAATTCCAATTGATTCAAGAAAATCTTCGCCAAGAACCCATTTGTTAAAAGCAAATTTTATATCAAATACATTATCTAACTGTTTTTCTATTATATCTATTTTTTCGTCTGTAAATCCTTTTTCTTTCAATGTTTTTTTGTTTATAAATGGACATCCAACAAGAGTGCCACTACCTTTACAATATTTTTCGATATCTTCTATTTGTTTTTCTGTATAATTTAGTTTTACTAAAGCTTTTCTTACTGATTGATTTACAATTTTAAAATATCCACCACCTGCCAACTTCTTAAATTTTACAATAGCAAAATCTGGTTCTATTCCTGTTGTATCACAATCCATTACTAATCCAATTGTACCAGTTGGTGCAATTACTGTTGTTTGAGCATTACGGTATCCATATTGAGTGCCATAATCTAATGCTTTGTCCCAAGCTTTACGTGCAGCATCCAACAAGTATTCGGGACAATACTTAGGATTAATTCCTTTAGGACGAATTGTCAAATCTTCGTATTCTGATAAAGGAACATTGTATGCTGCTCTTCTATGATTTCTAATTACTTTTAACATTGGTTCTCGGTTTTCTGCAAATCCTGGAAATGAACCTAATTCTTTAGCCATTTCTGACGAAGCTGCATATGCTTCTCCTGTCATAATAGCTGTAATAGCCCCTGTCCAAGCTAATGCTTCGTTAGAATCATATGGAATACCATTTACCATTAAAAGCGTTCCTAAATTAGCGTATCCGAGCCCTAAAGTTCTAAATTTATAACTTAATTCTGCAACGCTTTTAGATGGGAATTGTGCCATTAAAACAGAAATTTCCAAAATTACTGTCCAAATTCTTACCGCGTGTTTGAATTCTTCTACATTAAATGTTCCCGTTTCTTCATCATAAAATTTCATTAAATTTAAACTTGCTAAGTTGCAAGCAGTATCATCTAAAAACATATATTCTGAGCAAGGATTACTTGCATTTATTCTGCCACTATTAGGACAGGTATGCCATTCGTTAATTGTAGTATCAAATTGTAATCCTGGATCGGCAGATTTCCAAGAACTAAGATTAATTTTTTCCCATAAATCACGTGCTCTTACTAATTTTGCTACTCCTTTAGATGCTCGCCATCTCAATTCCCACATTTCGTCGTTTTCTACCGCTTGCATAAATTCGTTACTTACTCTTACGGAATTATTAGAATTCTGTCCACTTACTGTTAGATATGCTTCGCCTTCGTAATGAGTATCATAAACGGGAAAATCTAACGAAGTAAAACCTTGATTGACTAAATCTAAAGTTCTTTTAATATAATTGATTGGAATACCGCGATTTACTGCTTTTTTAATCAAAATATTTAGATTTTTGTTTGTTTTTCTATCAG
>Ga0308419_1000786_pt1 | contig 22049 bp, 18 predicted proteins | sample HotsprSampleMS50_FD_203674 | JGI IMG/M metagenome (GOLD analysis project Ga0308419, IMG submission 203674) | Hot spring phototrophic mat microbial communities from Mushroom Spring, Yellowstone National Park, Wyoming, United States - 20090730_MS50 ... | reverse complement strand
CGGTGAGCAGCGCAACCAGCGGAAGCCGAAGCGACCTGCGCAGCCGGCCAGGCGTGTGGCGAAGTGTAGTTAAGGCTGGCTTCAAAGCAAATCGTCCTTGTGCGATGGGTAAGTTGTGGCCGGCTTGCCTGGTGTCATCTGGCCTGCTCATTCTCCATGATCCGCTTCCAGCGGGGTGACAGCGCCCGCGCCTGGCGGTCGGCCCGGAACGAACTTCGGACGAGCGGCCCACTCTCCACCCACTTGAATCCCATGGCAAGACCGGCCTTTCGGAACTCGGCAAATTCTTCAGGCGTGTAGTATCGCTCAATCGGCAAATGTTGCTTGCTTGGCTGAAGGTATTGACCCAGGGTGAGGATGTCCACGTCTGCGCTGCGCAGGTCGCGCATCACCTCAAGCACTTCTTCGGGCGTCTCGCCCAGGCCGACCATCATGCCGGACTTGGTGATGCCATCCGGACGGATCTGTTTGGCGTTCGCCAGCGTCGTCAGCGCCCACTCGTACTTGTCCTGTGGCTGGACTTTCCTGAACAGGCGGGGCACTGTCTCCACGTTGTGGTTCAGAATGTCCGGCTGCTCGTTCATGACGATTTCCAGCGCGCTGAGCGAGCCTTTGAAGTCGGGGATCAGCACTTCGATGGTGCAATCCGGCTTGACGTGATGAATGCGCCGGATGCACAGCGCGAAGATTGGCGCGCCGCCATCTGGCCGCTCGTCGCGGTTGACAGAGGTGATGACAACGTGCTGAAGGTTCATCGCCACCACGGCTTGCGCCACACGCAACGGCTCGGCCCAATCGATCGGATTGGGCATGCCGGTCTTCACATCGCAGAAGCCGCACGAGCGGGTGCACACATCGCCCAGAATCAGAAAAGTCGCCGTGCCGCCGCCCCAGCACTCGGCCATGTTCGGGCAGTTCGCCTCTTCACAGATCGTGTGCAGCGCCTTGCTGCGCATCAGACGCTTGAGCGCATGATAGGTTTCGCCGGAGGGCGCGCGCACCTTGATCCAGTCGGGCCGCCGTTGCGGCGCGGGTTGCGGCGCGGGTTGCGGCGCGGGTTGCGGCGCGGGCTGATCGGCAAGGGGGGCGCGTTCAACGATCTCACTTGCAGGAATCATCGTGCTCATGTCTATTTCTACTTCCACCGAACCAGGCCGTATTCTACAGTCTGTGGGGCAAGCCGCCGGGCTTGCCCGCCGGGCTTGCCCGCCGGGCTTGCCCGCCGGGCTTGCCCGCCGGGCTTGCCCCGGCTTGCCCGCCGGGCTTGCCCCAATCTATGCAATCATCGGCGGATCAATTGGCCTAGCGCCGCAAACTCGCGGACGCGCAGCGCCCACGCGCAGACAAAATAAGCCGCTGCGCCGGCTGATGCCGCGCCGGCGGTGACGATCACATCGGCGAGAAACCGGCTGCTGCCGGCGCCTTCTTCCAGCGCGCCCATGGCTGCCCAGGTCACAATCCCCATGAGCGCCGATGCCAGACACACTTTCAGGACGAGCGGCACAATCGCGTCCCCGGCCAGCCGGCCAATCTTGCGAAACAAGAAGATGGCCATGAGCGCAGCGTCCAGACCGGTTTTGAGCGAGTTGGCCAGCACCAGATCGACCAGTGTAAACGACCGCGCCCCGCTCTGCGCCAGCGCAGCCAGCGCGCCGACCAGCGCCAGGTAGGAGAGGGTGGACACCAGTCCGATCAGCGTGGGTGTGCGCGTGTCGCGCCGGGCGTAGAAAGCGTAGATGAGCGGCTGGTCAATGGCTGCAAACAACAGACCCGGCGCCGCTGCGCGCAATGTGGCTGCCGTATACAGCGTGCTCTCGGCGGTGAATGCGCCGCGTTCGAACAGCACCGCCACAATCGGCCGGGCCAGCACAAACACCCCCACCGACGCCGGCACGATCAACACGCACATCAGCCGCAGCCCTTGCGCAAGCGTTGACTTGAACGCATCTGTCGTTGGTTGATTGGCCTGCGCCGACAGGGCCGGCAGGATGGCCGCCGACACCGCTACCGCAATCATGCCGAGGGGAAACTGGATCACCTGCGCCGCATAGCGCATGGTGGCCGGCCCTTCCGCGCTGATGCGCCCGGCGACGATATAGCTCACCTGCACCGCCAGTTGCGCCAGCGCCAGCCCGCCGGCCACCGGCAGGAACAGCCGCACCACCTGCGCCACCCCCGGGTGCCGCCAGTTCAGCGACAACTTGATCGGCACGCCGCGCAACCCCGGCAACTGCATAGCTGCCTGCACGGCGCCCCCGGCCAGCATGCCCACTGCCAGCGCGCCGACACCCAGGCGTGACTCCAGCAGCACCGCGCTGAAGATCATCGTCAGATTGAATGCCGTCGCCGTAAATGCGGTGATGCCGAACTTGCGCCGCGCGAACAGAGCCGCTGTCAGGATGCCGCTGATATTCAGAAACGCGATGGTCGGAATTGTGATGTGCAGCAGCGATGTGACCAGCGCCGGATCCTGGCCCGGCCCGCTGCCCACCAGCTCGGCATACAGCCCGGCCAGCGCCCACAGCGCCACAACCAGCGCGGCCAGCCCGGCGCCGGCCAGTCCCAGCAATGCCCCCAGCAGTCTGCCGAACTCCGCCACTTTGGCCGGGTCGCGCTCGTCTTCGATCAATCCGGAGAAGGTGGGCACCAGAGCAGAACTGACCATGCCGCCGGCCAGCAAGTCATAGAACTGACTGGGCAGGTTTGAAGCCAGCTCAAATGCGCTGGCAGACGGCCCGTTGCCGAAGAAATAGGACTTGACCACCTCGCGCGCCAGCCCGACGATGCGGCTGCTCAAACTACCCACCGAGGTGATGGTTGCAGCGCGGGCGATCGAGCGGGGGGTGTCGATGACAGGCGCAGCGTCAGACTCGGTCAGTGACATGGAGCGTCATTGTAACGCCGCAGGCCGGCGCGGACTGGCCGGCTGCCCCACGAGTTGCGCGCGTTTCGAGCGCGCCGCGTCATCCAAAGTAGGCCAGCGCCCGGCGGATTTTCTCCTCCAGGTCCATCGGCTCGTTGCGCGGCAAAGAAGCCAGCGCCGCCTGCGCTTCGGCAATGCTGTAGCCCAGTGATGTCAACGCGCTCATCGCTTCGGTGTCGGCGGCGCTCATCGACGCTGCCGGCGCTGTGTCCAGCCCCCCCAGCTTGTCCTTGAGCGCAAAGATGATTTTCTCCGCCGTCTTCTTGCCCACCCCCGGCACGCGCGAGATGACCTCGATCTGTTGATTGACAATCGCCGCTCGAAAAGTGCCCGGCGGCAGTTTGGACAAAATCGACAATGCGGTGCGCGGCCCAATCCCCGACACCCCCAGCAGCGTTTGAAACAACTCCATCTCTTCTTCGCTGCCAAACCCGAACAACTGCCAGCCGTCTTCGCGCACAACCAGATGGGTGTGGATATCGGCCGTCCGGCCGACATCCAGCGTCTCGAGCGCAGCCTGGGAGCACGTGACGCGGTATCCGACGCCCCCCGTGTCGATGACGGCATTTGGCGGTTTGATAGACAGGACAGCGCCCCGGATACGCGCAATCATGGTTGATATCTGATCGCAGCAATGCTATCACATCGTTGTTCAGAGATCAGCGCGTCATTCCCGGCCCAGCGCAGCATGCCGCGCAGTGTGGATGTGCGTGATGGCAATGGCCAGAGCATCGGCGGCGTCGTCGGGTCTGGGGATCGTGTTGAGGTTGAGCAACAGCTTGACCATGGCCTGCATCTGTTTCTTGTCGGCCTGGCCATAGCCGGCGATGGCCTGCTTGACCTGCAGGGGCGTGTATTCACCGATGGGCAACCCGGCCTCGCATAAAGTCATCAGCGCCACGCCGCGCGCCTGGCCCACGATCATGGCGGTCTTGGCGTTGGACGCAAAAAAAAGCGCCTCGACCGCGCACGCGGTCGGGCGCCATTGCTCGATGAGCGCCATCAATTGCCGGCGCAGCGACAGCAGCCGTTGCGGCAGGGGGGTCGTTTTGGGGGTCTCGATCGCGCCGTAGGCCAGCGCAATCAGGTCGCCGTTGTCAGCTTCGCGCACAACCCCGAAGCCGGTTGTCGCGATGCCGGGATCAATCCCCAGTATGACCACGCGGTGTCATCCGTGCGGTTGCGTCTGTGTCGCGCTGCCAGTCAGCATCGCGCGCCGCTCAGGCGGCCTGGAGCGCCTCGTCGGTGATCTCGAGATTGCTGTAGACCTGCTGCACGTCGTCCATCTCTTCCAGGGTTTCGATCACGTGCATGACCTGCCGGGTCTGATCGGGGCTGAGGCTGGTCTGCGAGGTCGGGATCATGGAAATTTCGCTGGTGGTCATCTCCCAGCCCCGGGCGGCCATGGCCTCGCGGACGGCGCGGAAGCTGTCCACATCGGTGTAAATCTCGATCACATCGCCGCCGGTGACCACGTCTTCGGCGCCGGCTTCAACGGCGACTTCAAACACCTCGTCGGGATTCACTTTGTCAGTGCGCTCGATGACGATATATCCCCGGCGGTTGAATTGCCAGGCCACCGAGCCGGACGATCCCAGACTGCCGCCGGCGCGCTCCAGCACCCGGCGGATCTCGGCCACCGTGCGGTTGCGGTTGTCGGTGAGCACCTTGATCATCATGGGCACCTTGTGCGGCCCGTAGCCTTCGTACATCAGCTCTTCAAATGTCTCGCCTTCGCCGCCCTGGCCCGTGGCGCGCGCAATGGCCCGCTCGATGTTGTCCTTTGGCATATTGGCCGCGCGCGCTTTGTCGACCGCCAGCCGCAGCCGGAAGTTGGCGGCCATATCGCCGCCGCCTTCCTTTGCCGCCACGGTGATTTCTCGCAACAGGCGGGTGAACATGGCCCCGCGCTTGGCGTCGTTCGCGCCCTTCTGGCGCTTGATGGTTGCCCACTTGCTATGCCCTGACATGCCTCTTCCCTCGCTCTCTCCGCGCCACAGGTGACTGGATGTGTATCACGCTGCGCATGCGGGATAGATTTTCATTATAGCCGGGTCAGCAGCCGGAGCGTCGCTCTGCATCCAACCACTCACCGGCCAATCGTCAATCGCCTTACGCCCACACGTCGTCCCACACTTCTTCGGGCGCCGGCGCTGGCGACTGTTTGGCAAATGCGACCGCATCGGCAACGCGCTGCGCGACGCGCTCGTCAATCGCGGCGAACTCGTCGTCGCTCACGTTGTGCCTGCCGGCCAGGTGTTCACGCAGGCGCAGGATCGGGTCGCGCTGCTTCCACTCGGCCACTTCCTCTTTGGTGCGATACGTTTCGGGGTCGCCGATCATGTGGCCCAGATGCCGGTAGGTCAGGGCCTCGATGAAAGTTGGTCCTTCGCCGGCCAGCGCCCGCGCGCGCGCTTCGGCCACCGCGTCGTACATGGCCAGCGCGTCGTTGCCGTCCACCGTCACCGCGCGCATGGCGAAACCGCCTGCCCGCTCGGCAATCGACTGGTGCGGATTCGAGTCGGCCAGCGGGGTCATCTCGGCGTACAGGTTGTTTTCGCACACCAGGATCAGCGGCAGCTTCCACAACTGGGCGATGTTGAGCGTTTCGAGAAACATGCCCTGGTTGATCGCGCCGTCGCCAAAGTAGGTGAGCGCCACGCGACCGCTGTTGTCGAGCTGGGCAGTGAAGGCCGCGCCGGCCGCGATTGGCACGCCGGCGCCCACAATCGCGTTCTCGCCCAGCAGCCCGATCGACGGATCGGTCCAGTGCATGCTGCCGCCTTTGCCCTTGCTCACGCCGGTGCGCTTGCCCAGCATTTCGGCCATGGCTGCGTTCACGTCGATGCCTTTCGCAATGCAGGCGTTGTGGCCGCGATAGGTGCAGGTCATGTAGTCTTCCGGCGCCAGGGCAAAACAGCCGCCGACTGCCGTCGCTTCCTGGCCAATGCTCGGGTGGAATGAGCCGCGCACTTCGCCCCCGGTGTACAACTGCACCACCGCTTCCTCGAACGCCCGGATGAGCTTCATGCGCTCGTACATGGCAAGCAGTTGTTCACGGGTTAGCGCGTCGCTCGGACGCGGCGTCTCCGGCTTGCGCTTGCCGGCCTTCGGGTCGTTTGCCGCTGGATCACTTCGTCGTTGTGCCATAGGTCGAATTATCCGCGAAATCTCCGCGATGAGGTCTGAACCACTCAGATTCAGAAGTCACGAAAGGAAGCCGGCCTGCCCCTCTTTGCGCGCCCGGTTTCTTTGTGGTTCGTTTCAAGAAGATCAACGGGTGTACAGGAAGCCGCGCACGTAGTCGGCGTCATCACTCACCAGCCAGGCCAGTATTTTGCCGACGCCTTCCGGCTCGCCCAGTTCGGTCCCGGCTGCCGCGCTGGCCCATGCCTGCTCGCCCGACTGCCCTTTCAGTTCTGCTTCCTGCGCGATCACCGACAGCTTCATGTTGGTCTTGATGCCGCCGGGGTGGACGACATTGACGCGGATGTTGTCTGGCGCAAGCTTGCCGGCCAGCGTGACGCCCAGGCTGCTCACGCCGCCTTTGCTCGACCCATACGCCACAGACGAGCTGACGGCAGTTGCGGCGATCGAGGAGATCAGCACAATCACGCCGCGCCCGGCCTTCTTCATCCATGGGACGGCGGAGCGGGCGCACAGAAAACTGCCCACCAGATTCACATCCACCACTTGCCGGTAGATGTCCAGCGGGAATTCTTCCACCGGCACATACGCCCCTTTCAGGATGCCGGCGGCGGTGATCAGCGCGTCGAGCCGGCCATAGCGCGCCCCGACCTGCTCGAACAACTGTTTGACCGATGCTTCATCAGCGACGTTCACCGGCGCGAACAGACCGTGAATCGCCTCGGCCACCGCCGCGCCGTCCTGCTCATTCAAATCGGCCACGATCACCTGCGCCCCGCGCGCAGCGCACACCTCGGCAGCGGCGCGTCCAATGCCGGTCGCCCCGCCCGTAATCACGATGACTTTATCTTTCAGTTCCATCTTGCTCCCTTCTCTCCCGCTCTCCTCTATCGCGTGTGAATGAAGCCGCGCACGTAGTCAGCGTCGTCGCTCACCAGCCAGGCCAGAATCCTGCCCATGCCTTCCGGCTCGCCCAGCCGCGCACCGGCGCCGGCCTGCGCCACCGCTTCGTCCGCCGACTGCCCTTTCAGTTCGGCCTCGGCGGCAATCACCGACAGCTTCATCGCCGTGCGGATCTCGCCGGGGTGCACGACGTTGACGCGGATATTGTCCGGCGCCAGCTTGCCGGCCAGCGTGACGCCCATGCTGCTCACGCCGCCCTTGCTCGCCCCATACGCCACCGACGAGCTGCCGCCCTGGGCCGCCCCCGACGACACCAGCACGATCACCCCTTTGCCGTTGCGTTTCATCAACGGCACGGCGTGTTTGCTGCACAGAAAGCTGCCGACCATGTTCACGTCAACCACGTTGCGGAACACGTCGAGGGGGAATTCCTCGACCGGCACGAAGGCGCCTTTCAGCACGCCCGCGCATTGCACCAGCGCGTCGAGCCGGCCGTAGCGCGACCCGATTTGCTCATACAGCCGCGCGACCGACGCCTCGTCCGTCACGTTGACCGGGATGAAGCAGGCGCGCTCTGCGCCGGCCGGCTGCCCCTGGGCGCGAATCCCCTCGACTACGGCCGCGCCGGCCTCCTCGTTGTAGTCGGCCACGATCACTGTGGCGCCGCGCGCGGCGCACACCTCAGCGGTCGCTTTGCCGATGCCGGCGGCGCCGCCCACGACCAGGACGATCTTGTTGTTCAGTTCCATGACAGGCTCCATGTTGACAGAAATCTGACAGAAACCCGGCCTCTTGTGAGAAGCCGGGTTTCTGAGCGATTTAGTTGCATTCTACTGTTCCAGGAATGCGGTCAGGCGCAGTTTGAGCGATTCGGGGTCTCTGGTCCAGCATTCCCAGATCACCAGCACCTGCCAGCCCTGTCGTCTGAGGGCTGCAATGTTTCTCTTGTCCCGTTCGACATTGCTTTGCCTCTTTTGTTCCCAGAAGACAGCATTCGTCTTTGGAACGACTCTTCCATACCGGCAGCGGTGCTTGTGCCAGAAACACCCGTGAACAAAGATTACTTTCCTGTGCCGTGTCAGTGTCAGATCGGGTTTTCCGGGAAGCTTTGCGTTGTGCAGGCGGTAGCGGTATCCCATGTGATGCACCATCGAACGCACAATCATTTCAGGCCGCGTGTCCTTGTTGCGGATGCGCGACATGTTCAGTCGTCGCTGTTCGGGAGTCAGCACATCGGTCATGGCGCATATGTCTCCCGCAGGCTGTCTATAAACGCGTGAACGCTCAGAATTTCACCCCTGTTGTCACGATAGTCCCTGTGAAGGGATTCGGGAACAATCAGCGTCACCTGCGCATCGCGCATTTCACCGAGCTGCCGGCCGGAGATGCCCTTTTGCAGAGTGAGAATGTGCTTTCTGGGAATTCGCGGGGCCTCCTTGAGAACCTGTCGCCACCTATCCTTGCACGTCATCTTGAGGCCTACCATGAAGAGTTTGGCGTCAGGGTACGAGCGGTCTTCATATTCTGCTTTTCCGGGGATGAGAATGTCGGGACATGTTCCATCAACGACCTGACGCATTTGATGTGGAATCCCGGCCTGCCTCAGCAGATACTCGACATGGTTTTCCAGAGACCGTCCGGCCCTGGACTTGCGCGCCTGAAGTATGCTCAGGGCAGTCTTGAGGAATTCGTCGATGTCCCGGAAGAGTCTGGTGACGTCGGACTGATAGACCTTCCTCTCAACCATTTTGTAGAGCTTGTATTCCTCGTCGATCAGACGGACAAGCTGCTCGTCGGCAGACAGATCCTTGAAGCCTGCAACGCAGCCAAGGATTGCTTTACGGGTGGCCTCTGAGAATATCCTGACTTCAGGAAACTGTTCGACCGCTTCGGCAAATGCTCGGAAGGCCTTGTTCAGACACGCATCTTCGGTTTCCGCCGCAGTCTGCCCCTCCTGATAGAGCTGCCAGGATTGCAGAACTTCGATGCCAAGAGCGGCCTGCAGTTCGCTGATATCGTCATCTGTGTCCAGAACATGCGCAATAAATTCGTCGCGGCTCTTGGGGATCAGAACGAGCAGATCGCCAACGTTATCAGGAGTTCTCCACGGAAAATCACGCCCGAATCCGGTCAATCGATACTCGCTTCTTGTTCTCTGGCCGTACCATTTGACTTTGGAGCTGGTTTTCCTGCCGTCGGGCCATAGCACGGTCACGGGATGATCGCTGTTTCTGCCTTTCTCGGGCGGGTTCGGTGTAAACGCCTGCCACACATGTTTCGGCAGGTAGTACCCGCATTGATGCCCTCCCGTCCGTCCGACGTCATTGGGGGAGATGAACTTGAGAAGGGCCTTGCCATATTTGCCGGCGTCTTCTATTGCCCGTTCACATGCAGGTGAGGCCATTGTGGATTGCCTCGGCTTTGGATGTTTTCCTGAGCAGGCATGTTCCCGCTTCGGTGAGATGCCATCTCAATGTCTGAATGATCTGTTTGCCAACAGATTCCACCACTGGCGGAACCACGGCGTTGCCAAATTGCCGGTAGGCTTGTGTGTCCGAGACGACCAGCGGTAGATGATCGCCAAATCCCATCAGCCGCGCGCATTCGCGCGGGGTAAGTCGTCGCGGGTTTTGTCCGGGCTGTGGGATCAAAATCTCAGAGCCGTCCTTGTAGTACCTCGCGCTGAGCGTCCGTGTGATTCCCTCAGGATCGGCAAGCCCAAAGCCGAAACCGTTTCCCTTTGCGCGATGGCGTTCGGCATATGACTGCAGATAACCCCACAGGTGATCCGTAAGCGTGTATTTGGGGTCGGGGAATGGCTCAAGGATATCTCTTAGTTTTGCCCGTGTCCCGTCGGGTGGAAGCGGGAATTCAAAGGGCGGCCTGCTTGAAAAGGTCTTTCGGTCGAAGCAAACGATGTAAATGCGCTCGCGATGTTGCGGAACCCAGGCTGAAGCGTCAATGACCTTGTGAAAAACCCAGTAGTCCAGGGATTCCAGCGATTCCAGGATCACCTTCCAGGTGCGCCCGCCGTCGTGTGACTGCAGATTCTTTACATTCTCAAGGAATAAGACAGGTGGTCTCTTGATCTCTATGATTGTCGCCAGATTGAAGAACAGCGTGCCCTGTGTTGCATCCTTGAATCCGTGTGCGCGTCCCAGGCTATTCTTTTTGGACACGCCGGCAATTGAAAAGGGCTGACACGGGAAGCCTGCCGCCAGCAGGTCGTGGTCTGGGATATCCGATGGACTGATTTTGCGAATATCTCCATGTGGAATTTCGCCAAACCACGCTCGATAGGTTTTTTGGCAGTGTTTGTCCCACTCTGAAGTGAAAACACACTTGCCGCCCAGTTTTTCCAGAGCGATGCGGAAACCGCCGATGCCCGCAAACAGGTCAATGAACTTAAAGGGAATGCTCTCAGGAAGGAGCGGTTCTGTCGGCGGCAATTCAGGCGATAATAGCCACGGTTGGGCTCCTTCGCTGACGCGCTTAAGCACAGACAGGATGAATTCCTGCTGGCTCATGCGATACTGAAGCCGCCCATTCTCAATCCACTCCCGGATGTTCGGCGGCACGTTTCTTACCAATATCTGGTCGCCCATGTGTCTTCCCTGTCGCTGGGAAAAAGTGCTATCAGCAGGGAATGATACCAGAGGGATAGCTTCGATGCGCGCGATTGCTGGCGCGGGTTGATTCGTGGCGCAACAGCAGACGCAGTCTTTGCGCCTGTCAGACAGATATGGAACCGTGCTGGCCGTGTTCAGAATGCCGGCGGGCGGTCTTCGCGCGGGTCAACATCGCTGTGATGTCGTGTCGCCTTCCGGCCCCTCGCCGGCAACAGCCGGCTGCGGCGCGGGCGCCTGATCCTCGGCGATCAACTGCTTCCAGGCCGCGTCCATGCCGTCTTCGGCCACGCCGTAGAAGATGTAGGTTGTCCCATCGCTGCTCTTCAGCGCCAGGTCATAGCGCATCTTGCCGGCGCGGAACGCCCGGCTGAGCACGGCGCGTTGCTGGCCTTCAACGCTGTCTTTCCATGCGATGGACTCGATCTTGTAGGTGTTGGTGTTATAGGCCACGATGGCGTAGTGCCACAGGTCGCGCGCGCTCTTGATCGTCACATTGCGCACCAGGCTGTTGTTGCGCAGATCGCGCACCGTGTAGTAGCGAATGCCCTCGCGCTCTTCGACGGCGGCAATCTGCACGCCTGACCTGGGCATGCCGTCGATGGCCGGCGGCGCTGTCGGCGTTGCGGGCGCTGTGGCCGGCGCGCTGCTTACCGGCGCGCTGCTTACCGGCGCGTCCAATCCGTGGGTACCGTTCGTTGGCGGCACTGGCTCCATTGTCTGGGGCGGGGCGGGGGGGGGCGCTGTTTCCTGCCCCTGGGTGTCGGCCTGCGCTCGATCAACCGGCTGCTGGGGGCGGACAGGACTCTGCGAACGCTGTTCGCGGCGTCGGTCAGAATGGGACAGGTTCTGCGGTTGTGCCCGTTGCTGCGCCGGCTGCTGCGCCGGTTGTGCGGATTGCGTTTGTGGTTGTTGCTGCGGCGCTTGTTTCTGTTGCGATTGCTGTGAATGCGTCCGCTGGTCGGCTGGATGTTGTGGGCTGTGTGTGCGCTGCCGCTGTTGCGCCGGCTGCTGAGTTTGAGGCTGGCGCTGATCGGGTCGTTGGCTATGATCCCGGCGCTGGGCCGAGGCCGGCTCCGGGCTGCTTCCGCTGCGCTCGCGGTGGGGATGCGCCTGCGCGGCCTGCGCCGCTGCTTCCAGACAGCGTTTGGTGATGGCGACGATTTCATCGCGCGTGGCTGCGCGCGTTTGCGCGCCATCGCGGACATAGAACTGAGTATCGTGAACTGCGTAAGGCCCCTGGTTGGTCTGCGGCACGGTGACGCGGATGATCTGCGCGTCGTCTATGGTTTGCGCCACGATAGCCGGCTGCAGCTCTGGCTTCACCTGTTCGCGCACGGCATCGGCGAGTTTGCGGGCCGTCTCTTCAGCCGAGGGCACCCCTTTGGGTTTCTTGTTCACGCCCGCTTCGCAGCCAATCACGATCACGCCGCCCTCCCCGTTCGCCATGGCTGCCGCATCGCGCACGATCTCCTCAAACCGGTTGACGCTGCGCCGGGGCAGCGCCGGGTGAAAAGCCAGTTTCGCGCCGGCCTCCTGGGCGCGGATATCCTGGATCGGATCGACGCTCAGATTGAGCGGCGCCCGCGATTGACGCACGCGGTGAAAATCCTGGCTCAGGAACAGGGCGCGCAACGCGGCGAAGGTTCGCTCTGGGAGCAGCACTTCGGAGGTGCGGTCGCCCACGCCCAACCGGCGCGCGTCTGTGGCCGACACCGTCAGCCGGTGCGCGTCGCTGCCCTGGATCAGATGCATCCGGCGCGGGTATTCGGCTTTGGTTCCGCTCAGCCAGTACGCCATCGAGCGCCGGCCTTTGCTCAGATCGGTCAGTTCCACTGCGGCCAGATGGGTGTCCTGCGTGAACGCAATGCGCGTCTGGCCGCCGATATTCACGCCGCGCATCAGCACGCCGCTGGACGAGTTGGCGTGAGCGGCAATGGCAATGCCGCCGGCTTCATCGATGAGCCGGTAAGCCGTCAACACGTCGCTGGTGGCGCCGGCTTCCGTCAACCCTTTGTCCAGCGCATCGCCCGGCACATGCATCTCGTACAACAGATATTCGATATCGCGCAGCGGCTTCCCCGGCGGGAAGATGCCCAGGATGTGGAAGCCGAAAGTGCTTGTGAACTCGAAGCCCGGCAGCACCAGGATCTTTTTCAACAGGCGCCGGTATTCGAGCAGCCGGCCCAGCTCGTCCGGCTGGATGCGCTTCAGCCGTTCCAGCAGCTCCAGATCGGCGATTTCGCGCATCATCATGCGGTAGCCGTTGACCGTGTTGTGGTCGGTGAAGGCGATGATGTCCAGGCCGCGCCGCTCGGCCTGCTGAAGGATGTCGAGGCAGGTCACGCCGGCCTGTTCGTAATCCGCCGACCCCGGCGTGTGCATGTGCAGGTCGATGCGATACCAGGTTCCTTCTGCAGACGCCGACGGCGCGTCAGTGACGATGGCGTCGTTCGATTGTGTCCGCGCTGCTTCGGCGGGCGCGCTCTTGCGCCGGCGGTTTGATGCGGCTGGCTTCGCTCGTGTCGCTGCTTCAGGCGTTTGCGACGCGCTCTGCTGGACGTCAGATGATGTCTGCCCAGATCGTTTGCGCGTCGTTCGCGTCGTTCGTGCGCTTGTCTGTGACGTGGGAGAGGCAGTTTTGTCGCCGGCCCGCGCCGGCGACTTGTCGGACTGAGTCCGCTCGGACGCGGTCCGCGTAGTCTTGCTTGGCATAGATGTTGCTGTGGGCGGGCGCGTTGACGTTCATGCGGACAAAGTTTGCGGTGACGGGAATCTGACCAGAGTTGCGCACAGCATCCTTACACTCCCCGGCGGAGCCATAGTACTGCCCCGTGCCTGTGCGCCGGCATCTCAAGCCAAACCACGCCCAACCCAAACGCCCAAATAGAAATCGCGCCCAAACTGAATACAAACTGAATCAAAATACGACCAATTGTCGAAATACAAGCGGATTATACATGACGACTATACTGCCCGACTCAGGGCATGACGCTCATCACCAGCATTCACAATCCGCGCGTCAAGCATGTGCTGGCGCTGCGCGAGCGGCGCGAACGCGAGCGGGCCGGCCAGATGCTCGTCGAGGGCTATGACGAGCTGGCGCTGGCGCTGGCGTGTAGCGCGCGCCCGGTCGAGTTGTACCACTGCCCGGCGCTGATGCGCGACCCGGCGCAGGCGCGTCTGTTGACGCGCGCTCAGGAGGCCGGCGCCGAACTTATCGAGGTCAGCGAGCGCGTGTTCGAGAAGATCGCCTATCGTGATGGGCCGGACGGCTGGCTGGCCGTGTTTCCATGGCGCCGGCGCGGGCTGGCCGATCTAACCCTGAGCGCGCGTCCCTTGTTGCTGGTTGCGGAAGCGGTGGAGAAACCCGGCAACCTCGGCGCGATGTTGCGCACCGCCGACGCCGCCGGCGTCGATGCGCTGATCTCGTGCGACCCCAACACCGACCTGGGCAATCCCAACGTGGTGCGCTCCAGCAAGGGGGCGCTGTTCAGCGTGCCGGTGGCCGAAGCCGGCAGCGATGAAACCATTGCCTGGCTCAGGCAGCACGGCATTGCCATCGTGGCTGCTGCGCCGGGCGCCGACCAGGACTTCGACCAGATCAATCTGAGCGGCCCGATCGCAATTGCGGTGGGCGCAGAGAAGCCGGGCCTCAGCCGGCGCTGGCTTGCTCAGGCCGACCTGCAGGCGCGCATCCCCATGGTCGGACGGGTCAACTCGCTCAATGTCGCCACTTCGGCTGCCTTGTTGGTATATGAGGCGGTGAGGCAGCGCCGCGCGAAGCAGCGCCACGCCGGGCAAGGCATCTCAGCCGCTGCATCCACTTCACAGACAGACCCGGCCTGAGCGTCTCGACATCAGCGCCGACACGCTCAGGCCGCAATCGCCGCGCGGCTGCGCTCAACGCGGCGCAATCGCCAGGCCGGCTTCCACCGGCTTTTTGGAGCCGGCCGGTTGCAGGTCATGTCCCAGCAGCACGCGCTCCAGGTTCATCGGCAGCTCGCGGATGCGCCGGCCTGTGGCCTGCGCAATCGCGTTGGCGATGGCCGGCGCTGTCGGCACTAGGGACGGCTCGGCAATGTTCTTCGCGCCATACGGCCCATACGAGTACGGCGCCTCCACAAATTGCCCCGTGATCTCCGGCACATCGACGGAAGTCGGGATCAGATACGACTCGAAGTTGGTCTCCTGAATGTAGCCGTCGCGGTAGTTGATCTGTTCCGTCAGCGCGTAACCCAGCCCCTGGGTGATGCCGCCATACAGTTGTCCGTAGGCGCCCTGTGGGAAGATGGTCTTGCCGATGTCATGCACAGCCCACAAATGCAGCACTTGCACGTTGCCGGTGCGCATGTCCACCTCCACCTCGGCGATCTGCGCGCCATACACATAAGCCATGTACGGCGTCCCGCGCCCATGATGGTGATCCCACTCGATTTTGGGCGCCGACCACTTGCCATGCGCCGACAGAATCAGCCCCATCTCACGGGCGTGATCGACGATCTTTTCCCAGCTCACTGCTTCTTCGTCCGGCCCGATGTAGCTCTCGCCGACGCGAATCAACTGCTGGGGATCGCATTTGAGCAGATCGCTGGCGGCCAGGTCGAGGGTGTGGCGCAGATTGCGCGCAGCGGCCCGCATCGCGTTGCCGCCGACCACAGTGGTGCGGCTGGCGACTGTTGGGCCAGAGTCGATCGCCGTGTTGGTGTCGGGGCGCTGAATACGGATGCGCTCTGGTCGCACGCCCAACTCTTCAGCCGCAATCAGCGTATACACCGTGCGCGAGCCGGTGCCGTAGTCGGTCAGACCTGACGTGAGATCGACGGAGTAGTCGGGCAGGATGCTGATGGTTCCACTGGCGTTGTCTGCGCCCTCTGCCCCCAGCGACATGCCGTGATACATGGCTGCCACCCCGATGCCCCGGCGTTTCTCGGCGCCGTTCTGCCGGCTGTATTCAGCGCGCTTGCGGTCCCAGTCGCTCAGCCGGCGCGCTGTCGTCAGGCATTCCACCAATCCCACCGACTCATTCAACACCTGGCCGTGCGCGGTTTCGTCGCCCAGGCGCAGGCAGTTCTTCAGGCGCAGGTCGATCGGGTCCATGCCCAGCAGGTCGGCCAGTTCGTCCACCGTTTGCTCGACGGCGAAACACACTTCTGGATTGCCGAAGCCGCGAAACGCGCCGGCGTAGCCGTTATTGGTGTACACGCAATACACGTCCACGTCGCAGGCGCGATAGCGATACGCGCCCATGGCGTGGATGCTGGCCCGCCAGGCGGTGAAGGGCGTTTCTGAGGCGTATGCGCCGGAATCGAGAATGCCCCGGAACCAGCAGGCGCGCAGCGTGCCGTCCGGGTCTGCGCCCAGGCGGATGCGCATGTGCATGGCGTCGCGTTTGTAGCTGGCGATCAGGCTCTCTTCGCGCGAGAAGACCATGCGCACCGGCCGGCCGGTGATCAGCGCCAGTTTGGCGGCCTGGGCCGAACTCTCGTAAATGATGTCGTCTTTGCCGCCAAACGACCCGCCCACAACGGGCTGAATCACGCGCACCAGGTTGAGCGGCAGGCCCAGCGTCATGGCCAGGTTGCCCTGGTTGATGAAGGGGCTTTGGTTCGGCGCATAGACCACGATCCCGCCTTCGGGCGTTGGCATCGCCAGCACGCCTTCCGGCTCGATGTAAGCGTGCTCCTGCCAGTCGGTGAAGTAGCGGCGATCCAGCACGATGGGGCAATCGGCCAGCTCGGCTTCGGCATTGCCCTTGCACACCAGCATATGATCGCTTTTCAGATTGGGATGCCGGCCATCGCTGCGATCCGGCCCGACCTGCGGCGCATCGGGATCGAGGGCGCGCTCCGGGTCGAACAACGCGGGCAGCGGCTCCAGTTCGCACACAATTGCCTGTGCGCCGGCCAGCGCCGCCTGAGGCGTGTCGGCAGCCACGGCGGCGATCGGTTCGCCGACATAGCGCACTTTCTGCCAGGCCAGCATGTATTTATCTTTGACCGGAAAGCCGTACAGGCCGTGATTGACAAAATCATCGCTGGTGATCACGGCGCGCACGCCGGGCACTTGCAGCGCCGGCGTGGGGTCCAGCCGGACGATGCGCGCATGGGGCAGCGTGCTGCGCAGACAGCGCGCGTGCAACATGCCCGGCACTTTGTAGTCCGCGATGTATTTGGCCCGCCCGGTCACCTTCTCCAGCGCGTCCACGCGCCGCGCCGGCTGGCCCACATATTCCAGAGGGTTGGTGAAATGGCTCATATTGCTTTCTGCCTCCCTTTTGCCGTGGCCTCGATCGCGTCCACGATTTGCTGATAGCCGGTGCAGCGGCACAGATTGCCGGCCAGCGCGTTGCGAATCTCCGCGCGGGTCGGTTGCGCATGGCGCATCAGCAGCGCCTCGCCGGCCATAATCATGCCCGGAATGCAGATGCCGCACTGCACCGCGCCATAGTCAATAAAGTTCTGCTGCAAGTCATTGGGGCCGCCATCGGGCGCGTGAATGCCTTCGATTGTGATGATCTCGCTGCCGGCGGCCTGCGGCGCCAGCACCAGGCAACTGTTCATCAGCCGGCCATCCATGATGACCGCGCACGCCCCGCACTCCCCGACCGCGCAGCCCTCTTTGCTGCCGGTCAGATTCAGGTAATCGCGCAGCAGATCAAGCAGCGTGATGTCGGGAGGCGCATCCACGCTGACCTGTTTGCCGTTGACTTTGAATTCAATCACCATCTCTTAACGCTCCAACTCCAGATTGAACACATGGCGCAAGGCGCGCGCCACCAGACCATGCAAGGCAATCTCCTTGTATTCCGTTGACCAGCGCCGGCCCGTCACCGCGATCATGGCGCGGGCGGCCTCGGCGCCGGCTTCTTCAAACAGCTCGCGGCTCGGCGTGCAACCGATCAGCATCGTCTCGATCTGAGTCAGCCGGACCGCCCTTGGCGTCGCCGAACCGGGCGTCAGGCGGGCAAAATCGATGCGTCCTTCGGGGGAGACGCGCCCGGCCGCCGCGACGTTCAAACGCGCGATGGCCTGGGCATTGCGCCGGCCCAGCTTGAGGAACACCGAGCGCGCGCCAACCGGCAAGGCTGGGAAGGTGAAATGCGTAATCAACTCGCCGGGCTTCAGCGCGTTCTGGTGCGGGCCGGTCACCACTTCGCTGACCAGCAGGTCGCGCCGGCCTTCACGACTGACCAGATGCGCCACGGCGTCCAGGCACACCAGCGGCGGAATGCCATCGGCGCAGGCGGCGGCATTGGCCACGTTGCCGCCCAGCGTGCCGGCGTTGGCGATCGCCGGCCCGCCCACCAGTTGCGCCGCTTCGACCAGGCAGGTCGCCGTCTCGCGCAGCAGTTCACTGTCGATGATCTCGGTGTATGTCACGGCGGCGCCAATGTGAATCTCATCGCCGCGCCGCTCGATGGTTCGCATCTCCGGCACACGGCTGACATCCACCAGCCGTTGAAAGGCGGGCGGGCCGTGCCGCGTTTGCACCAACAGGTCAGTGCCGCCGGCCAGAGGCCGGCTGACGCAATGCGGGTCGCTCAAAAGCGCCACTGCTTCGTCTATGGATACAGCTCGCGCGTAGTCAAACTTGGGCATACTATCCTTTTCCTGGGAGACTGGATTAGATCACGGTGCGCGGCATGGCGCAATGGCCCGAAATACCTCTGCGCGGCGCGCCTGCGCCTGAGGAGGCCGGCGCTTATTTTACCCTGTCGCGACGCCGGATTTGCAGTACACTTGCCTTATTTACAGACAAAGCCTGGATGGGAGAACGGATGCGTCATGCCCCTTTTCGAGTTTGAATGCGTCAAGTGCGGCCAGCGATTCGAGAAACTGGTGCGTTCCGGCAACACCGTGGTGACCGTCGAATGCCCTGCCTGTCACAGTCATCGCGCGCGCAAGAAAATTTCGTCCTTTGCCCACAACAAGGCCGGCGCGTCCTCTGCCGAAAGCGCAGCCGCGTCCAGCGGCAAATCGTGCAGTTGCAGCGGCGGCTGCGGCGGGTGTAAAGGGTGCAGCCACTAATCTCGTCGCCTCAATCATGAAACCCATCACTGAAGAGAGCCTCTACGATCTCGTCACTGTGGAGGATGTCCGCTTGTCGCCGGATGGCGGCCGGGTCGCCTTTGTGCGTCAAAGTGTCGATCGCGCCGGCAACAAATACATCCGCAATATCTGGATGAAGGACATTGGATCGGACGCGCCGGCCCGGCCCTTCACCAGCGGCGGCAAAGACGCCTCGCCGCGCTGGACGGCGGATGGCGCCCGGCTGGGCTTTATCTCGGGCCGCGATGGCGAACCCAAACTGTACGCCATGCCGGTCGCCGGCGGCGAGGCGCATGTCATCGCCTCGCACGTCAATGGCATTCGCGCGTTTGAGTGGTCGCCAGAGGGCAACCGGGTTGCGTTCGTGGCGCTGGCGCGCGCCGACGAGCGCGCCAAAGAAGACGAGAAGGCGGCGCAGGCCGAGTCGGACGACCAGCTGGCCAAAGACGCCTGGGAAGTCAAGCGCGAGAAAGAGCAGCGCGAGCACGAAGACGAGCAACGCTTCGATCCGCATGTGCTGCGCTATTACCCCTACCGCACCGGCACAGAGTACATGCGCGACCGCTGGACGCACCTGTACGTGACCGAGGTCCCGCCCGCGTTCGGCGAGGAGTTCAAAGCCAAACCCCGCCGGCTCACGGACGGCGACCTGAACTTTGGCGATCCGGTCTGGTCGGCAGACGGCCAGGCTGTGTACAGCGCCGTCACCCGCGAACCGGAGAGCGGCGTGCTGGACTTCTACACCGACATCATTCGTCTGGCGGTGGCGCAGCCGGCTGACGGCGCGCCGAGGACCTTTGAGCGACTGACCGGCGCCGGCCACACGGCGTTTTCGCCCGATGTGTCGCCGGATGGGCGATGGCTGGCCTTTGCGCGCGTGAATGAAGATCGGTCGTTGTATCGCAACACCACGCTGGCGCTGATGCCGGCCGCTGGCGGCGAGGTCATCGATCTGACCGCCTCGCTCGATCGCAGTGTGGGCGCCTGGCGCTGGAGCCGGGACAGCGCCTGGCTGTATTTCGTTCTCATCGGCGATGGCGCCGGCAATCTGTATCGGGCGCATGTTCCCGATGGCCGGATCGAGCAACTGACCGACGCCGCGCAGGAGATCACTGCTTTCGATGTGGGGCCGGATGGCCGGCTGGCCTTTGCGGCCAGCACACCCGGCGATCCCTCGGCGCTGTATCTGCGCGAGCCGGACGGCGCCATCCGTCTGCTCTACCAACCGAATGCGAAATTCCTGGCCGAGCACGAAGTGCGCCCGGCTGAAGAAGTCCGCTATGAGTCCGAAGGGTATGAGATTCAGGGCTGGGTGATTACGCCGCCCGGATTCGATCCTTCGCAACGCTATCCGCTGGCGGTCGAAATTCACGGCGGGCCGGCGGCAATGTGGTCGGCCGGCACGCGCAGCATGTGGCACGAGTGGCAACTGCTGGCCCAGCGCGGTTACGTGGTGTTCTTTTGCAACCCGCGCGGCGCCGACGGCTATGGCGAGGCATTTCTGTCGGGCAACCACCGTGATTGGGGCGATGGGCCGATGCGCGACATCTTGAAGGGCGTCGATGCGCTGCTTGCGCGCGGCTTCATTGATCCGCAGCGCCTGGCCGTCACCGGCGGCAGCTATGGTGGATACATGACGGCCTGGATCATCGGCCACGACAATCGATTTGCCGCCGCCGTCGCACAGCGCGGCGTGTACAACCTGATCTCGATGCGCGGCACGTGCGACATCGCCTTCTTCACCGACTGGCATTTTGATGTGACGCCGTTCGACGACGTGGAATTCCTGTGGCGCCAGTCGCCGCTGGCCTACGCGCCGCAGATGCAGACGCCATTGTTGCTCGAGCACAGCGAGCTTGATTTCCGCGTGCCCATCGAGCAGGCCGAGCAGTTGTTCCAGGCGCTGAAGTATCTGAAGAAGCCGGTCGAGTTGGTGCGCTGGCCGCGCGAGGGGCATGAGCTGTCGCGCAGCGGCGAGCCGAAACATCGCGTCGAGCGGCTGCGGCGCATCGTGGATTGGTTCGAGCGGTATGCCGGCGCAACGCGCGATCCTCAAGCGTAGAGCGCGCAATACGCTATCCGCAAAATGCAGGCCAGCTTGATTGCCTTCAGGGTTCGCTTCAAGGCGATGCGCGAGTGGGTCTGGCGTGCGCTGGTCTCCGGGCTGGTCTTCATCTTCTTTCATGACCCGGAAGCAGCCTCGCGCAACAAGCTCTACGCGATCGCCCGGCGCAACAAATACGAAGTCAAGCGCTTCGTCAAATTCGCCATTGTGGGCGCGTCGGGGTTGGTGGTGGACTATGCCATGCTCAACCTGCTGGTGTACGGCTTTGGCGTGCAGTCCGCAGTGGCGATCGCGGTTGCGTTCGTGCTGGCCGCCACGAACAACTTCGTCTGGAACATCCTGTGGGTGTACCCGGAATCGCGCGCGTCCTTCTGGCGGCACTTCCCCACGTTTCTCATCGTCAACGCAGTCGGCCTGGGCATCAACGAGCTGATCCTTTTTCTGTTCGAGCGGCCCATCGAAGCGCTGTTCAACAGCCACGTGATCGGGCTGAACGTGACCAAAGCCATCGCCGCCGTGATCGTGATGATCTGGAACTTCGTTGTCAACCGCTTTGTCACTTTTCGGCATGTAAGGTGGTCGCGCGCAGACAGCGCGACCGGCGCAGGCGACTCTGAAAATCAGGTCGAAAGCGCGCTGTGAGAAAGCGCGCGGTGAATTGTCGCCGCGCGCCCTGGATACTGGGTTGTGGCAGGCCGAACCGAAAGGTCACCACTCTGGGAATGGGTCTGGCAGGCGGCGCCACCGTTCCGGCCCGGCGGCCATTTCCTCATCGGTGAGCAGAGAACTTTCGAGCGCCTCGCAGATCACGTCCTGCTTCATGTCCGCGCCGATGAACACGATCTCCTGGCGCCGGTCTCCATAAGGCTGTTGCCATTCCGAGAGGATGTAACTCTGCAACTCCGGCGAATCGGGCCATTGTTCGCGCGGCACAGCCGCCCACCAGCGCCCGGCCCGTTCGATGCGCAGCAACCCGCCGGCCTGCGACCACAGGCCGGCGATGTCCATGCGCGAGGCCAGCCAGAAAAACCCTTTGGAGCGCAGCACGTTGTCCCACCGGCTGTTGACCAGCTCGTACAGCCGCGCCGGGTGAAAAGGCCGCCGGGCGTGATACACAAAACTGCTGATGCCGTATTCTTCCGTTTCGGGAATGTGTTCTCCGCGCAACTCCTTCAGCCAGCCCGGCGCCTGAGCCGCTTTCTCCAGACTGAACAGCCCCGTGTTCAGCACTTCGTTCAGAGGAACTTTGCCGTACACCGCTTCGATGATGCGCGCCTCGGGGTTCAGGTGGCGCAGAATCGCCTTCAGACGCTCCATCTCCGCGCGCGGGATCA
>Ga0308419_1000783_pt1 | contig 22156 bp, 19 predicted proteins | sample HotsprSampleMS50_FD_203674 | JGI IMG/M metagenome (GOLD analysis project Ga0308419, IMG submission 203674) | Hot spring phototrophic mat microbial communities from Mushroom Spring, Yellowstone National Park, Wyoming, United States - 20090730_MS50 ... | reverse complement strand
AACTCCGGGCCGGTGGTGGTGGGCAACGTGGGCAGCCCCGAGCGCATGGACTACACCATCATGGGCGGCGAGGTGAACCTGGCCAGCCGCCTGGAAGGGCTGAACAAGCAGTACGGCACTTCGGTGATCTTCAGCGAGCGCACGCTTGTATACGTCCGCCGGCCCCAAAACCTGCCGCCCGTCGTGTTTTTGGGCCGGGCGGCCGTGCGCGGCCTGGCGGCGCCGGTGGGTATCTATACATTTGACCGGGCGGGGCAGATGAGTTAAAGTTATGTCTATGAGGACAGAAATACTGGGCGCCGGGGTCGACGCCTTAACTTTAGAGGAGGCCGCCGGGCGGGTGGCCGGATTGGTGGAGCGGGGCGGATCCCACCGGGTCATCACCCTAAACCCGGAACTCCTCTACCGGGCGCAGTTCGACCGCCGGCTCATGGAAATGATCCGCCGCGCCGACCTGGTTACGGCCGACGGGGTGGGTATTGTATGGGCGGCGCGCTTGGCCGGGCGGCCGGTGCCGGAGCGGGTTACCGGAATTGATCTCATGCTGCGCTTGGCAGGCCGGGCGGCCGGTGCCGGCTGGCGCGTTTTTCTCTTGGGGGCGGCCCCCGGGGTGGCCGAAAAGGCGGGGCGCGAGCTCTGCCGGCTTTTCCCGGGGCTGGTCGTCGCCGGCACCCACCACGGCTATTTTTTGGAAAAGGATTCGCCGGAAGTGGCAAAAGCCGTGCGGCGGGCGCGGGCCGACCTCCTGTTTGTGGGGATGGGGGCCCCGCGGCAGGAGCTGTGGCTGGAGGAGCATCTGCCGGCCACCGGGGCGGCGGTGGGCATGGGGGTGGGCGGCAGCTTGGACGTGCTGGCCGGGGTGGCGCGCCGGGCCCCCGAGTGGGTGCAGCGCCTGGGTGCGGAGTGGCTCTACCGCCTGGTCAAAGAGCCTTCCCGCTGGAGGCGCCAGCTGGTGCTGCCGCTCTTTGCCTGGCTGGTGGTCAGGCGGTACGTCTTGAAAGTTTAAGTGGGGGGCGTTTGATGCCCGTTGCAGTTATATCCGGCTATTACGGTTTTCACAACGCCGGCGACGAGGCCATGCTCTACGCCATGCTGGAGGCCCTGGGAGCGGCCGTTCCGGACCTGTGCCCGGTCGTGCTCTCCGCCGACCCGGCCTACACTTCGGCCCGCTTTGGCGTTAAGGCGGTAGACCGCGCCGACCCCCGGCAGGTGGCGTCGGAGCTGAGGCGGGCCGACCTCTTGATCAGCGGCGGCGGCGGGCTGTTGCAGGACGTAACCGGCCCCAGGAGCATTGTCTATTACCTGGGCGTGGTACTGCTGGCCCGGGCGCTGGGGTGCCCCGTCTTCTTCTACGCCCAGGGAGTGGGCCCGGTGAACACGCGCCTGGGCCGGCTGCTGGTGCGCCTGGTGGTGGGCCGGGGGGTGGAGCGCATTACGGTGCGCGACCCCGACTCCAAAGAAGAGCTGGTGCGGCTGGGGGTGGACGGCGGGAAGGTGGAAGTTACGGCCGACCCCGTGCTGGGCCTGGACCCCGGCCGCTTTGAGGGGGAGCGGGGCCAAAAGCTCCTGTCCGGCCTGGGAGTAGATCCCAAGATGCCCGTGGCCGGCGTTTCCGTGCGCCCCTGGGCGGGGCAGGAGCGTTTTTTGCCGGAAATTGCCGGGGCCTGCGACGAGTTGGCCTCGCGCGGCTGGCAGGTGGTGCTGGTGCCCATGCACAGCCCCGTGGACGACGCCGCCTGCCGGGAAGTGGCCGCTCTCATGCGGGAGAGGGCGGCCGTTTTAGAGGGGGGTCTGGACTTTGCCGACCTGCTGGCGGTTTCTGCCCACCTGGACCTGGCCGTGGGCATGAGGCTGCACTTTCTCATATTTGCCGCCCTCTTCGGCGTGCCGCCGGTAGGCGTGACCTACGACCCCAAAGTGAACGGCTTTCTCAAGGCCGTGGGTCTCCCGCCCGGCCTGCCGGTGGAGAGCTTAAAGCGCGAAGAGCTGTTTTCTCGCCTTTGGGAAACTGCCGGCAATGGCGGGGAGATAGCAGGAGCGCTCAAGAAAAAAGTGGCCGGGCTTAAGGAGCAGGCCCGAAAGAATGCGGCCGCCGTTGCCACAATTTTGCACGGCCGCCACAAATAAACGGCGCTTTATTGCAGGAAATGCCGGTTTTGTTGTCGAAAAAAGACTTGCTGACGAGCTGCAAAAACTGCGGAATCAAAGAGTGCGGCGGTTAAGATGCCGGGCAGCGGAGTAAAATTAATTTTGGGAATTAATTAATTATTAATTATAAGAATGGACGATAAAAGGGGGAACGGGCCGGTGGACAATAAGGCTAAAGTTTGGCCGGCGGCGCTGGCGGCGTGCGCCGTTTTGCTGGCGGCGCTGGCGGCGGTGTACGCCGCGGGCGCGGGGACGGAAGGCGGTCCCGGCACGGACGCCGACCCCCTGGTCACCAAGAGCTACGTGGACTGGAAAGTGGTCGAGCTAAAAGCGGGGCAGGTGCTGGTGGCCGGTGCGGGGGCCGAGTTTTTGCCGCGGCGGGGCCAGCTGGCGGCCGTCGACCCCACGGGCAACGGAATTCCGGACGCCACGGCCGGGGCCGACCTCTGGGCCGGGGAAAAGGTGCCGCTCAACCACCTCCTGATTTTCCCCCGCGAGGACGGGCGGGGAGTAAAGGCGCTGGCCAATTCGTGGGTCATGTACCGCGGCACGGCCCAAGTAAAGTGAGCAGAAGGTGATGGGGTTGAGGTCGAAAAGGCGTAAGTTCAAATTAAAAGCGCCTTTTATCATTTCTTGCCTGGTGGTGCTGGCCCTTTTGGCCGGCGGCTGGGTGCTGGCCAAAAACAAGTTTTTTGGCGGTGAAGGCGAGGGCGGCTCGGTGGCCCAGGCCGCGGTGGAAGGCAAGAGGCTAAACGTGCTCCTCATGGGCATAGATGCCCGGGGCGGGGAAGAAATGGCCCGTTCCGACACCATGATCCTGGCCAGCATAGACCCCAAGACCAAGCAGGTGGCGCTGCTGTCCATACCGCGCGATACCCGGGTGAGCATCCCGGGGCACGGCTACGACCGGATCAACACGGCGGTGGTGTACGGGGGGCCGGAACTGGCCTTGCGGGTGGTGTCCGACCTGACCGGAGTGCCGGTGAAGTACTACGTCCTCACCGACTTTAGGGGTTTTAAGAACATCGTCGATATACTGGGCGGCGTCACCTTAGAGGTGGAGCAGGACATGTACCACTGGGACGACGAGGAGGGCGGCATCTACGAGATCAACCTCAAAAAGGGCCTGCAGCGACTGGACGGGGATAAGGCGCTCCAGTACGTGCGCTACCGCGACTACGACCTGGGCGACATCGAGCGCACCCGCCACCAGCAGAAATTTTTGGCGGCCCTGGCCGAGGAAGTGCTGCAGCCGTCGACCGTCCCCAAACTGCCCAAGCTCATTCCCGAAGTGTACAGGTGGGTCAAGACCAACATGGGCCTTTCTGACCTGTGCACGCTGGCCGCGGCGGCCAAAAACTTTGGGGAAGGCAACATCCTCACCCAGACCCTGCCCGGCTACCCCGGCGAAATAGACGGCGTCAGCTACTGGCTGGTGGACCCCTCAGAAGCCAGGAGGGTGGCGGCGGCCCTCTTAAAGGGCATAGTGACGCAGGAAGTGGTCTTGAATTCGCCCCCGCCGGGGGTTTGGGCGGGTGCTTACGGCGGTGCCGGCGGGACCGGCGCCGCTAGTACAGGTGCCGGGAGCACGTCTGCCGGCGGGCAGAACGCCCAGCCGGGAGCGGGCTCCAATTTAAGCCCCAAAACAACGCCGGCGGCCGGGAGTGCCGCGGGCGGCACCGGAACCCCCAAAAATAGCGGTAGTAAGACGCCGGCACCCGGAACGGGTACGCCGGCCGTGCCGGACGGGGGCCGCCCGGCCGCCGGCGGCAGCGCGCCTTCCGGCCAAACAGGTAAAAACAGCGCCGGCGGAGGCAGTACGGTGGTCATAACCCCCGTAGAAGAAAAGGAACCGGGGGAAAACGCCGCTAAAAAACCGAGCCCCGCCATCCCCCCGGTGCCAGGCACTTAACTTATTAACTTATTTAACTTCGACGCCGAATACGGTGCCCGTACAGGAGATGACGTTGGTCTTGACCTGTATCTGGGCACCTATTTTTATTTCTTTATTGCCGATGGTGATGTTGTTTTCGGTGACTACGGCCGGAGAACGAATGGTGAGCAGTAGGTTGTACTTTTCCGGCACTTCGGCCAGGACTACCCGCCCGTCTAAAGTGGGGACGGCCTGCCGGTATGGGGACGTTTCTTTGGCCACCAGCGTGCCGATTACGGCGTTGGTCTGAACGTCCTTCACCGTCTGGCCTTCTTTGGCTCCCTCCACGGTGGGGTAACGGACGTTTTCAATGAGCACCTTGTACTCGATGACGGCGTTTTGCAGGGCCAGGCCCCGGTTGACGAAAAAGAATTTGTACACTCCGGCGGCTGCCAGGGCCAGCACCAGGGCCACGACGGCCGCGTCGACCAGGTTGAACCGGCCGCCGCCGGCGTCTTTAGGGTGGTTTTTAGGGTTGGCGTTCAAGTTTTATTCCTCCCGTAAAGGCGGTTTGGGACGGGTCGTCTGCCGCCGTGGCCTGCATGACGGCCAGGGCGCCGGCGCACATCCAGAGCAGGATGGCCAGCTTGTAGTACCACAGGAAATAGTCCACCAGGGAATGGACTAAAAAGCCGGCCAGCGCCCCCATGATGCCGGCATTTAGGCCCCGGACCAGGGGCTTACCCGACCTGACCAGCTCGACCCCGGTAAAAAAGAGGGCGGCCAAAAACCAGCACAAAACGGCCAAGCCCAGTATACCAAACTCACTGACGGTCTGCAAATAGAGATTGTGGGAGTGCGGCACCACGTTGGAGTTGACGGCGTGGGTTTGGTAGACGCGGGCAAAGGCCCGCCGGCCCAGGCCTACCCCCGTTTCCCAGTGCTCGCTGATGAGCGATAAAGTGGAGCGCCAGGTGTCCAGCCGGTAGGCGTTGGAGCTGTCTTTGAGGCTGGCGGCCGTGGACAGCCTTTGGACGACGGCGCGGGGCAAAAAGGGCCAGGCGGACAGCAAACACGCCGGGAGCAGGATGAGCCGGCCGTTGGTGTAGGCGGCCGTCACGGCCAGCGCCGCCAGGAAGGAAAGCCAGCCACCCCGGGAGAAGGTGAAGCCCAGGCACATGACCAGGATAACGCACGCCGCGCCAAAAAAGATCTTTCTGGCCCGCCGGGCGGTGCCCAAAAGGGCTCCCAAGGAGACCGACGCCGTCCAGCAGGCGTACTGGGCCAGGAGGTTGGGGTTTTCGAACAGGGCGTAGGCCCGGTTTTTGATTTCCGTGTTCTGGGTTACGTCCACCCACTCCCTCTTGAACTCCAGGGCGCTGGCCCCGGTGTAGTACTGGTAGATGGCGTAACCGGCGGCCACCACGGCCGAGAGCACGAGGCAGAAGACGAAGTTCTCCAGTTTTTCCCGGCGGTCGAAAAGGGCGACCATTAGGCCCGCGTACAGGACACCGGCCACGGGGATCAAAAACTCGCCGGCGCTGGCCAGCGGCAGCACAGAAGTTACCGTAGCGGCGGCCATCACGGCCAAAAGGGCGGCTGCCGGCAGAGCCAGGGGGCTGACGAAAAGCCGCGCGGGCCGCGACCCGGCCTTTGTGTGCAAAAAGCATGAGGCCAGGGTGAGCCCGGCGTTTAGGCACAGGACTTTGAACGGCACAAAGGGCAGCATGAGGGCCCCGGCCATAAGACCGGCCTCCGGCCAAAAGACGATCGCCGCCAGGGCTACACCGGCCGCCGCGGCCGCCAGGGCGTAAAGGGGCGGCAGGAGCAGCGCGGCCGCTGCAGCTATAATGACGGCGGCGGCCGCCGACCCGGCCTTGGCGGCCGGGAGAGCCCGCCGGGCAAAGAAGGGCGACGGGCCCAGTCTTTTTTCCAAACGGCGTGCTACACCGGCCAAAAGCCCCAAAGTGCGGCTTTCGCCGGCGCGGTGGCCGGTCACGATCCGGGCGGCCCGGCTTTGGCGTAAAATGTGGTAAAGCGCTGTACCGGCCGCACCGGCCAGCCGGGCGGTGCGGGATGAGCGCCAGGAGCCGGCCAGGCTGCCGGCTATTTTAGAAGCGGCGGACGTGAGCACGGCGGCATTCCTCCTCGTCGGCACAAGTCTGTTAGCGGCCTTTATTTTAAGGGGTTTAGGCGCCGGCCGCACGGGCTAAGCGCACGAGTTCCTCCCAGCGGGCGCGCCAGGAGTGGGCTTCCATGGCTTTTGCCTGCCGGGCGGCCTTTGGGGGGCTGTGGGAATCCAGCGCCCGCGCCACGGCGGCCGGGAAATCGTGCGGGCCGCCGGCCGTGTAAACGAAATCCCCAAACTCGGCGGCCGCCGGCAGCTCAATGCTGGCCACCGGCTTGCCCGAAGCCAGGTACTCGTAAAGTTTTAAGGGGTCGGAAGCCCGCGAGTGCTCGGCCTTGGTCCTGGGCAGGAGGAGTACGTCGGCGCCGGCCAAAAAGCCCGGCAGCCGGGCGTAGGGCTTTACTCCCAGCCAGTGCACGTTGGGGCGGGCCAGCAGCTTTTGCCACAGGCGTTCGTCCGCCGTTCCCCGGTAATAGTGCCCCACCAGGACCAGCGAGGCCTTTGGCAGGCTTTCTGCCAGGTGAATCAGGAGCCCCAGGTCCACCCAGGAGTTGACCGAGCCCGTGTACAGCAGCACCGGCCGGGGAAGCCCGGCCACCTCCGGGGCCGGCGGGGCCGACGCCGCCCGCCCGAAATGCTCCGTGTCCACGCCGTTTTTCAGGACGTGGACGGTGCGGCGGTACAGCTGCCCGTATTTGGCGGCCAGTTCGCCCGATACGGCGGCCGCGGCCGGGGCTTTGGCCATGGCGTAGGCGTAGAATTTTCGGTTTTCGGCCAGCACCCGGGGGCGGCCGGCTATCAGCGGGAAGGCAAAGGAGTCGTCCAATATGTGAAAAAAGAGGTGGCGGGGGGCCAGGGCCTTTAAAAAACCGGTCTGGGTGTAGCTCCAGGAGGAGGCGTAGACCAGCGTGCTCTCCCGCCAGCCGGGCCCGTAGCGTTCCGCCAGGATTTTCTTTAGGGCCGCGGCGGCCGCCGCCCCGGCCAGGTCCTGCAGGCCCAGGAATACCGGGGCAAAGCCGAAAGGCGGCGTGAGCACTTCTATCCCGGCGGCGTTTTGGGCGCGCCAGGTCAGGCCTTCTGTGAGGCGGCGCGGGTTTTTGACTGCCCCCCGGGCCCCCGGCGGGGGATTTAAGTAAATCCGGTCCACGCCGGCGGCGGCTTTGGCCAAAAAGCGCACGGTGTCCTGGATTTCTGCGTGGGCCCACGGGTTCATGCCCAAAAAGACGGCGGCCGAAAAGCGCGGCAATGCTTTCTTAAGCCCCTTTCGCTGCTTTACTTCTTGCCCTTTTCCTTTTATTCTTTTATTCTAATACGCCGCTTCTCTCAAGGGCAACGGTTAACATTTGGGTTTTTGCCCGCCACCATTTCTATAAACTGGCGGGGCGATACAATGGCGCTTTCGCCCGCTTTTCCCAGTGTCAGGAGATGTTTATCGCCGGAAACAATATATTTGGCCCGGCCGAAGAGGGCGCATTCCAGCACGCGGTTATCCGCCGGGTCTTCTTTTACGGTGCAGACCGTTTCCCGCGGCAGCACCAGCTCTACGTTGTCCAGGCCCAGAAGACCCTCCAAAAGGGCCAGTCTTTCGCTTGCCGGACCGGCGGCGTCGAATTTGGGACGCTGGAGCACGCCGAGGTATTCACGGATAATAGGCGGGCTAACCACAACGGTAATTTTGCCTTCGGCCCAAAGGTCGATGATGGCGGCAGGCGGGCCTTTGGGGCTCAAAATCCCGGCAATGACCACGTTGGTGTCTAGGACGGCTTTCATTTTTATATTTTTATTCGCCTTCCCGGTAAGCTTTAATTTCTCGGGCTATGGTTTCATCATCGATGCCGGCGGCCCCTCCCCGGCAGCGCATTTCTGCCAGGGCCAGCTTAATAGTCAGCCTCTTGATGTCTTCCCTGGCTTTTACCAGAGCCCGGTATTCATCGTAGTCTACCAGAACGGCCTTAGGCTCGCTGTTGACAGTGATGATTACCGGCGATTTTTCAGAAGCCAAAGAATTGATCAGCTGGGTCAGCTTTGGCCGGGCCTCGTTGATGCCCGCAATGCGCTCCACGCTGTCAGACCTCCTTACATGTGAGAATTGCATGAGCAAAACCTTAATATATATGTTAATGTATTCATAAACGCAGGTCAAGACTCCTTTTCGGAATTGATTGTAGTTGAGCCAGAGTTTCGTTCCGAATCCTTTGCATCCTCATCAGGCACTTCCAGCCTTACTTCTGACACGGATTCATTCAGGGCAATCCAGCGCATAGTTTTAACGGGCACGCCGTTTTCGGTTTCTTTGGTCTCCAGGATTATTTCTCTTGGCTCAGTGAAAGTGTACACCCGGCACGCGCCTTTTATCTCTTCACCAGAGAGGATGGGCCTGCTTTTACCGTTGATAGAGTATTGATATGAAAATCAAAATCCCTTGGGACACGTGCGCAGATCTTAGTTGGTCAACACTTGATTTGTGGCTATATATGTGCTACAATGTAGCCACGAGAGGTGAGACTATGAAAGCAGGTATAAGAGAAGTCAAAAACCGATTCAGCGGATACCTCAGGCGCGTCAAACAGGGAGAAATAATTGTCATAACTGAGCGCAACACACCTGTTGCAAAACTGGTTCCTATTAAGGATGATGAGCAGGCTGCTGCTCTGACCCTGGTGGAACAGGGAATAGCGTCCTGGCGTGGTGGCAAACCTCAGGGAATAGCGGTACCGCCAGCTACTAGCGGCAACAAGTCAATCTCATCACTAGTTGTGGAGGATCGCCGTTGATTTGCTATCTCGATACAAGTGCTTTGGTGAAGCTCTATGTCCAGGAACAAGGCTCGGAAATAGTGCGTGAGTTGGTTGACAAAGCCTCCTTGGTAGCGACCAGCAAAGTTGCCTATCCAGAGGCCAGGGCTGCCCTCGCAAGGGGCCTAAGAGATGGCTATCTCGAGGAAAAGGATTACCGCCAGGCTGTGGCTGCCCTGCAGAACGACTGGCTGAAGTGCCTCGTGATAGAAGTGTCGGATTCCCTTGTCCTTCTTGCCGGGGAACTGGCCGAAAAGTACTGCCTCAGAGGTTTTGATGCTGTTCACCTTGCTTCTGCAATTACATTAAAAACGCAGGTGAAGAAAAGCATAGTGGCAGCCTGCTTCGACGATCGGTTGTGGGAAGCCTTGTGTGCCGTAGGCATAGAAGTGCTGCCAGAGAAAAAGCCATCCCTGTTTTTGAGTGATTAACTAACTGTTGGGAAATGTAATCTCTCCACTTCCAATTCACCTTTTCTACCGCCGCCTACAGGTCCTTCTCTGAGGGTGCGGTGTACAGCTTCGTCACGTCTTTATAAAACCTGTAGAATCTAAAGGGGAACTCGCTCTTTTTAAATGCCTGCTCGCTCAGTATCACTACCTGGGATGGTGCGGCAGCGTTGGCGAAAACATAAAATATCTGATGCGGTTTTTGATTTTGCCCTGGGTGCAAGTGCGCTGCTTGGCAAGTCATATCTTAAGCCAAATTGCCCGCCGCTTTCAGGGAAGGCAGAATTCCGGCTTAAAGAGATAATGGAGGCGCAAAGCTTGAAGGCATTGGCTCTCTTTGCGGCGCCGGCCAGAGCCCGTTTAACGGTTTTTCGGGCCGCCTTCAGCATCCGGCTTATGGCCCGGATGGAGTACCCCTCCTTAAAGTACAGCTCTCTAATGCGTCTTTTGGTGTCCACCCCGACCATTCTCTCCTTTCAACCTCCTGTACGCTGATTAAAGTGTGACTAAACATAGCGTACAGAATTTTTGGTCCGGGGTGGGCACCTTTTTATTTGCCACAGTGGTTCCCTTTTAATTTACCACTACCAGCAGGTCAAGGCTCCTTTTCAAAAAGTGATTTTATTGTGACCGGACCGGCGCAAATGTGGTATGATAATGGTCGTAAGACAGTTCGTATATGGGCTGGGGGGAAGTGATCGCCTTGACGGCGGCAGCCGGGGCGGTGGCCCGTGCCGCCGCCGTGCTGGTAGCCTTTAATATACTGGCCAAAGTGACGGCGCTTTTCAGGGAGGTGGTGACCGCCAGGCAGTTCGGGGCCACTGCCGGCATGGACGCCTACCTGGTGGCCTACGCCATCCCTTCCGTGCTCTTTTACCTCTTTACGGGGGCGCTGGCCACGGTGGTGGTCCCGGTTTACTCCGAGTACGCCGCCGCCGGCCGGCAAAGGCAGGCGCAGGGGCTGTTCGGCACCCTTTTTTGGGCGCTGCTGGCGCTCTTGGCCGCCGCCACGGCCGCCGGGCTGGTCCTGGCCCCGCAGCTGGTGGGCCTGCTGGCCCCCGGTCTTCCGGCCGGCACGCGCGCCCTGGCGGTGGAGCTTACCAGGGTCATGTTCCCGCTCCTGGTCTTCAGCGGGCTGGGCGCCCTGTTTACCGGCCTTTTAAACGCCCGGGATATTTTCGGCGTAACGGCGCTGAACGCCCCTTTGCAGAACGCGGCCGTCATAGCTGCCGTACTGGCGGCAGGGGGGCTTTGGGGGGTGCACGGGCTGGCACTGGGGGTGCTGGCCGGCGGGGCGGCGGCCGCCCTGGTGCAGGTGCCGGCGCTCTTGGGTACCGGGTTTAATTTTAAGCCGGGGGTGCCGCTCAGCCACCCGGACCTAAAGAAAATTTTGCGCCTGGTGCTGCCGGTGACGGTGGGCCTTTCCATAAGCCAGACCTACATCCTCATCGACCGCTACCTGGCCTCGGGTCTGGCCGAGGGCAGCATCTCCGCCCTCAACTACGCCAACCGCCTGATCCAGATGCCTGTGGGCCTTTTTGTGACGGCGGTGGGCACGGCGGTGTTTCCCTCGCTCACCCGGCGGGCGGCGGGCAGCGACCTGGAGGGGCTGGCCGCGGGCGTGCGCCGGGCGCTGGAGCTGGTGGTGCTGGTCTGCCTTCCGGCGGCCGCGGTCTTTGCCGTGCTGCCGGGGCCGCTGGTGGCCCTCTTCTACCAGCGCGGCGCCTTTGACGAGCGGGCATCGGTTATGACCGCGGCCGCCCTGTTCTTCTACTCCTTCGGGCTTTTGGGCCAGGCGGCCGAGTTTATACTGGCCCGCGGCTTTTTTGCCCTGCAGGACACCCGCACGCCGGTGGCGCTGAGCGCGGTGGCGGTGGGCGTCAACCTGGCTTTGAGCCTGGCCCTGGTGGGGCCCATGCGGCACGCCGGCCTGGCGCTGGCCAACTCGGTGGCGGCCCTCTTTAACGCCGTTCTCCTGGGGGTTTTCCTGCACCGGCGGCTGGGCGGGCGGCTGGGCCGGGGGCTGGCGCGCTTTGTTTTGCGGGCGGCGGCGGCCGGTGCGGTGCTGGCGGCGGTACTGGCGGCCGGGGCGGCCGCGGCCGGGCTGGGCGGGGCGCACGGCACGGTCCGGCTTTTGACGGGGCTTTTTGCGGTCGTAGGGGCGGGCCTGGCGGTGTACGCCGCGGCCTTATACCTCTTGGGCTTTGAAGAAGTGCGCCGCGCCGCGGCCTTTTGGCGGTTTAGGCCGCGAGCGGGTCTAGGCGGGGAGGAAAATTGAGCGAAAAAAAGTTAAAAAAGTTAAAGACGGCTCTGCCGGTTTGGGCCGCAGCCGCACTCATCACAGCTGCCAGTGTTTTTTTGGCGCTGCGCTTTGCCTGTGCGGCCCTGGCCGGCGCGCACGGGGCGCCCGCCGCCACGGTCTTAGTCTACCACGACTTTAGGGAAGGGCCTTCAGACGACGCCGGGCGCTTTACCGGCTCCGGGGAATTTGCCGCCCACTTAGAGTACCTTCGCCAAAACGGCTACTGCGTGGTGCCGCTGAAATCGGTGATCCGCTTCCTGGAAGACGGCGAGCCGCTGCCTCCCAAAGCGGTGGCCATCACCTTCGACGACGGTTACCTGGGCAACTACACCGTGGCCTTTCCCCTGCTCAAGGAGTACGGCGCGCCGGCTACTGTCTTTGTGGTGGCCGGCTTAAATGAGGTAAAAAAGCCGTACGACGGCCACGAGTGGCTTACCTGGGAGATGCTGCGCGAGATGCAGCAGAGCGGCCTGGTAGACGTGCAGTCGCACACTTACGACCTGCACTACAAGGTGTTCACCGGGCCGGACAGAAAAAGGCTCCGGCCGGCCGCCGTGGCCAGGGCCTACCGGTTTGACCTGGGACGGCGGGAGACGCCCGAAGAATTTGAAGAAAAGCTGTACCTGGACCTCTTGAAGGCGCGCCAGACCATCGAGGCCCAGCTGGGTACTCCGGTGGATACCCTGGCCTGGCCTTTCGGGGCGTACACGCCCAAGTCGCTGGAAGTGGCCCGCCGGGCCGGTTACCGCTATTTTGCCACCACCCTGCCGGGCGCCAACGCGCCGGGCGTAAGCCCCCAGGCCGTCCGGCGGGTGAGCGTGCGGGCGGGAACGGGCACGGCCGAACTGGGCCGGCTCTTAAATTACGCCGAATTTTACCGCGAGAACTGGCTGCGCTTTTTGGCCGGTTACCTGGATTACCTAAAAGACACTTACCTGGGCTGGTAAAAGACAAAATATATAAAAAAGTCCGGGATTAAGGGGGGATGGACGGGTGGTGAAAAAAGCTGCAGCCGCCGTTGTCCTGCTGGGATGGCTTCTGGCGGCGGCCATCGCCTGGCCGGCCGCGGCCGCGGCGGGCCTTTTGCCCGGCCAAGGGGACTTTTACCGGGTGATAAGCGCAAGCGAGGAGCCCCTGGCCAAGGGTGCGCTGCTGGTCCGGTACGAGCTGGAGGTAAACGGCCGGCCGGTGCGCCTTTGCGCGGTCAGCGTAGATTTGAAGAGCCCGAACGCGGAACTAAGGCCCCTTATCGGCGTGGACGGCACCCTGGCCCAAACCCAGACGGTGAGCCAGATGGCCGGCCGGACCGGGGCGGTGGCGGCCGTCAACGGCGGGTTTTTCATCGCCGACCAGGCCAAGCCGCTGAACACGGTGGTAGATAACGGGAAACTGATCTCCAGCCCCATCATGAGGAGCGACATGCCCACCTTTGGGCTTACGCTGGACGGGCGCCCGGTTATGGACTTTTTCACCTTCAGCGGCGAGGTAAAAGCGGCCGACAGGGCGGCGTTTCCCCTCTTTGGCGTAAACAAGCTGTTTTACGTGCTGGAAGACGGCACGCCCTCGGGGCGCGACCGCCTGGTCCTCTACGACCGGTACTGGGGGCCGGCCAGCCCCGGCTGCCCGCAGGGTTATGAAGGGGCCGTGGAGGCAGTGGTGGAAAAGGATACGGTGACCAAGGTGGTTTACGCCGGTGAGCCGCTCCCCATTCCTGCCCAAGGGTATATTCTCTGGGGGCACGGGCTGGCCGCCGAGTTTTTAAAAAAGCACGCCGCGCCCAAGACGCGCCTTTCGGTTGCCTATGAAACGGTCCCGGATTACAAAAAGCTAAAGCTGTCCGCCGGCAGCAACAGTTTTTTGGTGAAAGACGGGCGGGTGGCGCCCTTCCAGGAAAACCTGAACGGTAAAACGGCCCGGACGGCGGTGGCTTCGGCCGGCGGCGGCCGCTACCTCTACCTGGTGGCGGCGGAGAAGAGCGCGGCCAGCACCGGGTTGGAGCAGGACGAGCTGGCCCGGCTGCTGGTGGCCATGGGGGCCGATGAGGCCCTCAACTTGGACGGCGGGGGTTCCGCGGTTATGGTGGCCAGGAGGCTGGGAGATACCGAACTCACCGAGGTGGTAACCCCGCGCGACGGAAAACAGCGCCGCGTGCCCGACGGCATCGGCGTTTACAATATTGCACCGCCCGGCCGGCCCGCAGGTCTTTTGATTGAAGGGCCTAAAGAAATCTTGGCCGGGGCGCAAGCGACCTACACCGTAAAGGGCTACGACTCCAACTACCACCCCTGGCGGCCCCCAAACGTGTCGGTCAAAGTGAGCGGGCCCGGTCGTTACGAGGGCGGCCGCTTGAAGGCGCAGTCGCCGGGCGACATCACCTTAGAGTTTTCCTCTTCCGGGGTAAAGGCGTTCTTCACCGTGCACGCGGTGGGTAGGGGGGAAATCGCGGCGGTCCGCGCCCGGCCGGCGGCAGTGCGGGCCAAACCCGGCGAGGCGGTGCCCGTGACTTTGAGTGTCGTGCTGGCGGACGGGCGCAGCCTGCCGCTGGACCCCTCCCTGGCCGCCTGGGAGGTAACCCCGGCGGGGCTGGGCCGCTTGGAGGGCGGGGCTTTCTGCGCCGGGCGGGAGCCGGGCCGCGGCGCGCTGAAATTCAGCTATGAGGGTGCGTGCGCCGAAGTGCCCGTGTTTGTGGGCAACATTTTCAGCGACACCGCCGGGAACTGGGCGGAAAACCAGATTGAAGAGCTGGCGGCCGCCGGCGTAGTGCAGGGCTACCCGGACGGCACCTACCGGCCGGCCGAGCCGGTCACCCGCGCTCAAGTTCTGACCCTGCTCTCGCGGGTCCTGGGCTGGGAGGACGGCGGGGAGGCAGAGTTTGCCGACGAGGTGCCCAAGTGGGCCCAAAGCGCCGTGGCCGCGGCCGTGCGGCGCGGCGTAGTGAAAGGCTACCCGGACGGCCGCTTTTGTCCCCACCGCCCGGTTACCCGGGCCGAGGTGGCCGTTATCCTGGACCGGGCGCTAAAACTGCCGGCGGCGTCCGCGGGCCGCGATTTTGCCGATGCCGAATCGATCCCGGCCTGGGCCGCGGCCTCGCTGGAAAGGGCGGCGGCTGCCGGCATCATCCGGGGTTACGAGAACGGCGAGTTAAGGCCGGCGGCCGCGGTTACCCGGGCCGAGATGGCCGTTTTGATAAAGAGGATGATGGGGTTAAACTACATAAAGGTGGAAAATTGATTTGGCGCCGGTAACGGTTCTTCTGACAATTGCCGGTCTTGGAGTGGGCGGGGCCGAGACGCACGTGGTATCTTTGGCCAAGGGGCTGGCGGAGACCGGCTACCGGGCGGTGCTGGCCTCGGGAGGCGGTATTTACCAGGGCGAGTTGGCCGGGTGCGGCATACCCCATTACCGGGTCGACATGAAGAGCGCAAGCCCGCCCGCTTTAGTCCGGGCCGCCTGGGCGCTGAGGCGGGTTATCGCGCGGGAAGGGGCGGCGCTGGTTCACGCCCACGGCCGCATCCCCGCCCTGGTTTCCGAGGCGGCGGCGGCCGCCGCAGGGGTGCGCTTTATCACCACCGCCCACGCCGTGTTTGCCGCCCCGTGGCACTTGAGGATCTTCTCCCGCTGGGGGGAGAAGACCATAGCCGTGAGCCCCGACATAAAAGAGCACCTGATCGTGAACTTCGGCGTGCCGGAAGAAAGGATCACCGTTATACCCAACGGGGTGGACGTGGCGCGCTTTTGCCCGGTGCCGCCTTCGCCCGGACTCTTGAGAGAACTGGGGGTGGCGGGCGCAGAGCCGGTGGTGGCCTGCGTGAGCAGGCTGGAGGGCGCGCTGGCCCACGTGGCGCTTTCGGCCGTCGAGGCGTGCTCCTCCCTGCTGCCCGTTTATCCCCGGCTGGCCCTGCTGATTGCCGGCGGGGGAAAGCGGGCGTCCGAGGTGGCGGGGGCGGCGGCGGCGGCCAACGGGTCGGCCGGCCGGGAGTACGTCCGGTTTTTAGGGCCGCGCACTGACGTGCACCGGGTTATGGCCGCGGCGGACCTGGTGGTGGGGGTCAGCCGGACGGCGCTGGAGGCCATGGCCTGCGCTAAGAACGTGGTCTTAGCCGGCGGCGAGGGTTTTTGGGGCCTGGTCAGGCCGGAGCAACTGGGCGGCTTGGCCGCCGACAACTTTACCGGGCGCAGCACCCGCCGCCCGGTTACGGCCGGCGCTTTAAAGGAAGCCGTGCGGGAGTTTTTGGAGCTGCCCCCGGCCGTAAGGCGTGAGCGGGGCGGGGAACTGCGCCGCTTTGTGGAGGAAAACTTCAGCAGTGCGGCCATGGCCCAAAAGACGGCCGGCGTCTACGATGAGCTTTTGGCGAAAAGGGGCGGACCGCGTGCTTAAAGTGCTGCACATTATAAGCGACACCAATATAGGGGGGGCGGGGCGGCACCTTTTGACTTTTTTGGAGCACTACGACCGGTCTTTACTGGAGGCGGCCGTGCTGTGCCCGCCCGGCTCCCTGCTGGCCCCCCGCTGTGCCGAACTGGGTGTGGAAGTTAGGGAGGTTAAGGGGCTGGTCCCGGACCGTTCTTTTGACCCGGCCGGCACTTTGCGCCTGGTGCCGGCTGTGGCCCATTACGTGCACCGGCGCGGCTTTGGGGTGGTCCACACCCACGCCTCGCTTTCCGGCCGCCTGGCCGCCCTGGCCGCGCGCGCTCCCCGCACCGTGTACACCAGGCACCGCCTGGACTGGTCGCCGCCCCGCGGCGCGGCCGGCCGCCTGGCCGCCGCTTTGAACCGCCTGGCCGCCAGCCGGGTCATAGCCGTGAGCGGTGAGGTGGCCAGAGCGCTGGCCGCCGAGGGCGTGCCGCCCGGGCGCATTGCCGTCATCCGCCACGGCATCGACGCGGCCGGTTTTAGAGAGCGGGCCAAGAGGCCGCCGCTTTCGCCCCTGCCGCCCAAAGAGGGCCCGGTGGTAAGCGTAGTGGCCCGCCTGGAGCCCGAAAAAGGCGTGTCCGTCTTTTTGGAGGCGGCGGCGCTGGTGGCCGGGCGCGCGGCCGGCGTTTCCTTTTGGGTGGCCGGGGTGGGTTCGCAAGAGAAGGAGCTGAAAGCGGCCGCCCAAAGGCTGGGCCTGGGGGGCCGGGTTTTCTTTTTGGGGTTTCGGGAAGACGTGCCCGCCGTGCTGGCCCGCACAGACGTGCTGGCCGTGCCTTCTCTGTCGGAGGCGTTTGGCCTGTGCCTGCTGGAGGGCATGTGCCTGGGGATCCCCTGCGTGGCCAGCGACACCGGAGGGCTTGTGGAGGTGGCCGGCGGCGGGGAGTACGCCCTGCTCGTACCGCCGGGCGACGCGTCCGCCCTGGCCGCCGGCATACTGCGCCTTTTGGAAGACCCCGTGGAGGCCGCTTCGCTGGGGCGCCGGGCGGCTGGGGCCGTGGAAGGTGAATACAGTGCCAAAGCCATGGCCCAAAAGATGACGGAGCTTTACTACAGCCTGTTTTGATTTCTGCCGGAATTTGGGGAGGAAAGGGGGTTAGTTGGGCGTGCTGGACAGTGCCCAGATCATGGAAATACTGCCGCACCGGCCGCCGTTTTTGCTGGTGGACCGCATCTTAGAACTGGAGGAGGGCCGGCGGGCGGTGGGGGTAAAGAACGTGAGCATATCCGATCCCTGGCTGGCCGGTCACTTTCCGGGCCGGCCGGTAATGCCGGGGGTGCTGGTGGTGGAGGCCCTGGCCCAGGTGGGGGCGGTAGCCGTTTTAAAAATGCCGCAGTACGCCGGCAAAATTGCTTACTTTGCCGGCATAGACGGCGTGCGCTTCCGCCGGCCGGTGGTGCCCGGGGATTGTCTTCGCCTGGAAGTGGAGATCGTAAAGCTGCGCGGCCGGGCCGGCAAGGGGGCCGGGGCGGCTTACGTGGAAGGCGAGGTGGCCTGTGAAGCGGAGATTTTGTTTGCCATTGGCTAGTTTTTTGTAGGTTTTTGAAGATTACGTGAGAAATAAAGAGTTTAACCGGTTAAATAGCCGGATAATTTTACTTTGGGGCGTTTACAGCCCGCTTTGGGCTGCAGTAAAATAACTTAAACGCGTATTTGGACGGGTCTTTTTGGGGGGGTACTTTTGCACTGGCATATGGCAGCCGTGGCGGCCGCCTTTGTTACGGCCCTGGCGGCTACTCCTCTGGCCAGAAAACTGGCCTTTGCAGCGGGGGCAGTGGACCGGCCGGACGGCCAAAGGAAGGTTCACGGCAAAATAATGCCCAGGGCGGGCGGTCTGGCCGTGTACACGGGGTTTGCGGCGGGCGCGCTCATCTTGGGCCGCCTTTCCCCGGCCGCCGTGGGGATTATAGCGGGCGGCAGTTTGATCGTCCTGCTCGGCTTTATCGACGACTGGCGGGGCGTATCTCCGTGGGTTAAGCTGGCCGGCCAGGTGGCCGCCGCCCTGGTGGCGGTCCGCTTTGGCCTGAGGGTGGAGTTTTTGACCAACCCCTTTGACGGCGGTGTGTTCGACCTGGGCCTGTGGAGCGTGCCCGTTACGGTCTTTTGGATAGTGGCGGTGACCAACGCTCTAAACCTGATCGACGGGTTGGACGGGCTGGCGGGAGGCACTGCCGGCATGGCGGCCCTGACGCTGGCCTGCGTGGTGTGGGTCGACATGCTGCAAAACGGCGTTTCACCGGTGCAGGCGGAGGCCGTTGGCCTGGCCCTGGCCCTGGCGGCGGCCGTGGCGGGCTTTCTGCCCTACAACTTTTACCCGGCGCGCGTTTTCTTGGGCGACTGCGGCTCTCTCTTTTTGGGCTATACCCTGGCCGTGCTGGCCGTCATGGGGCTGGCCAAAGGGGCTACCTTTATTTCTGTGGTCATACCCGTGGTCATACTGGGCATTCCCCTTTTGGACACGGCTATGGCTGTAGTGCGCCGGCTGTTTAAGCGCCGGCCGGTATTCCAGCCGGACCGCGAGCACCTCCACCACCGCCTTTTGCAGGCGGGCATGTCCCACGTGCAGGCGGTGCTGTGCCTGTACGCGGTAAACGCCGTGCTGGGGGTAAGCGCCCTGGTCATGACTGTGGTTACGCCGAGCTGGGCAGTGGTAACGCTGATCGCCCTGTCTACCGCCTCGCTGGCGGCGGCCAACAAGCTGAGCGCGGCGGGAGCGGGGAACCGCACCGTATACACACCTGCAGCCGAGAAACAGCAGCGGTCCCCCTAAAGGGGCGGGACCGCTTAATTTTATTCAGTTTTAGTTGTTTGGGTGTGCACTTTGTGCACCAGGGCACAAATAAGTTAATAAGTTAAGTGCCTGGCACCGTGGAAAGGGGGATGAACTGGTGTTTAAAAAAGTCAGGAAGGCGGTTATTCCCGCAGCCGGTCTGGGCGTACGCTTTTTGCCGGCGACCAAGGCGCTGCCCAAGGAAATGCTGCCCATCGTGGACCAGCCGGGTATACAGTACATAATTGAAGAGGCCGTGGAATCGGGCGTGCAGGACATATTGATCGTCACCGGCCGCAACAAGCGGGCCATCGAGGATCACTTCGACCGTTCCCTGGAGTTGGAGCAGCACCTGACGGAAAAGGGCAAGGAAGATCTCTTGCAGCTGGTGCGCCGTATAGCCGACATTGCCGAGATCTGCTACGTGCGCCAAAAGCAGCCGCTGGGGCTGGGGCACGCCGTTTACTGCGCCCGGCAGTTCATAGGATATGAGCCCTTTGCCGTCCTCTTGGGCGACGACATTGTGAGGAGCCGGGTGCCCTGCCTGCGCCAGCTGAAGGATTTATACGCCGAGGTGGGTTGTTCGGTAATCGCCGTAATGGAAGTGCCGCCGGAAGATGTCGGCAAGTACGGCATTATAGACGCCGAACAGGTGAGGCCGGGCGTTTACCGGATTGTGGACCTGGTGGAAAAGCCTAAGCCCGAAGAGGCGCCGTCCCGCCTGGCCATCATCGGGCGCTACATCATTGAGCCGCAGGTAATGGACATCCTGGAGGGGACAAGTCCCGGAGCCGGAGGCGAAATCCAGCTCACCGACGCCTTGAGGGTTTTGTGCCGGGAGCGCCCCATGTACGCCCTGGCTTTTGAGGGCCGGCGCTACGACGTGGGCGATAAACTGGGCTATTTGAAGGCGGTGGTGGAGTTTGCCCTGGAGAGAGAAGACCTGGGCGGGGAGTTTAGAGAATACCTGCGCGCCTTGTGCGCCCACAAAGCAACTTCGTAACTCTTGACAAGTTGTATCTAAAAGGTTAAAATTGCTAACGTAGGGGGAATACCGCTCTAGTCTATTCTTTAGCGCGCTGTAAAGGCGGCTGGAAGTCGGGTAGGTGAACGGTATTTGCCTGGAACAGGCGCATAAGGTTGTTAGATGGCCCGGCCCTGCCGGGCTTAAAATTTATCTTTAGTTGCTCAAGTTTTCATAATATTTTTAAAATTTCACTTTTTCGTCGGGAGGTGCGGTGACATGAGGGTGGCCATGCTGCACTGGGCCTTTCCCCCCATTATCGGAGGGGTGGAGAGCCACCTGGCCATGCTGGGCCCCGAACTGGTTTGGCGGGGCCACGAGGTCTTTTTGCTGACCGGCTCCGTGGGCGGCCGGGAAGAGGAGTACAGCTACCGGGGTGTAAGAGTAAAACGCACACCTCTTATGGACCTCAACACCCTAAACCCCCGGGCGATAGAGGAGAAGGCGGAAGACATACGAAAAGAGCTCCATTCTTTCATCGCTTTTGCCCGCCCCGATGTAATTCACGCCCACAACATGCATTACTTCAGCCCCGTGCACGCCCAATCGCTTTTGGAGGCGGCGGGACGGCGCGGGGTGCCCGCAGTGCTCACCGCCCACAACGTGTGGGACGACGGCCTGTGGAAGGACATGTTGGCGTACGCCGGCAGGTGGGACGCGGTTATTGCCGTGAGCCGCTACATTAAAAACGAGCTGGCGGCCGCGGGATACCCTGCGTCCAGGCTGACGGTGGTTTACCACGGGATAGATACGGCGAGGTTTAATAAACCGGAGGCGGGCGAAGAGAAAGCTGCCCTGGCCCGCTGTCCCGAACTGGCCGGCCGGAGGGTAATATTCCACCCCGCCCGCATGAGCCTGGACAAGGGCTGCCACATCAGCGTGCTGGCTTTAGACCTGATAAGGAAGAGTTGCCCCGACGTGCTTTTGGTTTTGGCCGGTCCGGAAAAGACGGTGGACTGGGGCCGGCACCAAGAGGGGCACGTGAACTTCATCGGCAGGCTGGTGAGGGACTTAAGACTGGAGAGCCACGTCCTGGTGCGGTTTTTTGACTGGGAGGACATGCCGTACATTTACCGGGCGGCGGAGCTGTGCGTCTACCCCTCCTGCTTCCAGGAGCCGTTCGGCCTGGTCATGCTGGAGTCGCTGGCCTGCGGCAGGCCCATTGTGGTGAGCCGGGCGGGGGGCATGCCGGAAATAATCTCCGACGGAGTGAACGGCTACGTGGTAGAGATGGGCGATTACGAGATGCTGGCCCGCCGCTGCGTGCACCTCTTAGAAAACCGCCTGGCGGCCGGCCAGATGGGCGAGAGGGGCAGGCAGATGGTGCGGCAGAAGTTCACCAAAGAGATCATGTGCGCCAACACCCTGGAGGTTTACCGCCGGGTGCTGGCGGGCGCAGAGTTGGAGATAGCGTCGTAGCTGTCCCGTCAGTGGGCCTAAAAAGGGGCGGCGACAGGAGGTAAGCGGCGAATTGGCAGGGGCGAGCGAAAAAAACGGGCCTGCGGTCTGGATGCCGGAAGAGATAAAACCGGCTACAGAAGTGATAAAAGAGGGTGAAATCTTTCTCATAACCCTGCCCAACGGTTCCATACCCGAAGAAGACAGGTCTGGACTGGGGCTTTACTGCCGGGACACCAGGTTTTTGTCCTGCCTGGAGGTCAGCCTGGCCGGCAGCCCGCCGGTTTTTCTCTCCTCGCTCAACCGGGAGGGGCACTTTGCTCAGGTGGAACTGGCCAACAACCTGTTCTGGGACCGGGGGTTTTTGGTACCCGCCCAGTCGGTTCACTTGAGGCTTATCCGGGCAGTGCACGGCAGTTTTTTGCAGAGGCTGAGGGTGACCAATTTTATTGACCGGCAGCTGGAAGTCGAGCTGGCAGTGAAGCTGGGTGCCGATTTTGTCGACATCTTTGAGGTAAGGGGCTGTAAGAGGGAAAAAAGGGGCAAGCTTTTGCCGGCCAAAAAACAAAAGTACGGCGTAGTGTTTTCCTACCTGGGGCTGGACGGCGTTTACCGTTCCACCGTGGCCAGCTTTTACCCTCCGCCGCACGAAGTAGTGCTGCACTCCAACGATCTGGCGGAAGTGGTTTACCGGCTCACGCTGGTCCCGCAGAAGAAGAACTACATCTACCTGCGGGTGACGCCTTTTGCGGGCAGGCACGTGGGCACCCTGCCGGCTTCCGACCCCCGGCGCCCGGTCAGGGTTTTTACCCGCAACCTGCCCCGCAAGTCCGATCACTTCGAAGAGTGGAAAAAGT
>Ga0308419_1000781_pt1 | contig 22156 bp, 23 predicted proteins | sample HotsprSampleMS50_FD_203674 | JGI IMG/M metagenome (GOLD analysis project Ga0308419, IMG submission 203674) | Hot spring phototrophic mat microbial communities from Mushroom Spring, Yellowstone National Park, Wyoming, United States - 20090730_MS50 ... | reverse complement strand
AAAAACTGCGCTACGCTTGTTCGCGTATGCTTCCCGCTGGAATCGTTGTGAAAAAAGTTGAAGACGCTCCGCCAGACTTCAACGCCCGCTTTGACGCACTCTCTCGCACCTATCGCTATTTCATCATTACGGAGCAATCCGCAATCAAGCAACGCTTTGCCCATTACATCAATCTTCGCTTGTTTGATATTCCTCGATTCGATGTTGACGCAATGCGCAAGGCAAGCGAAAGGCTTTTAGGCACGCACGATTTCACGACGTTCTCAAAAATGGGCGTGCATCGCCGTTCCCCTATTTGCACAGTTCACCGTGTTCGTTGGATTGAGCGGAAAAATCAACTGATGTTTGAAATTACCGCCAATCGTTTTTTGCACTCGATGGTGCGCTTGATTGTCGGCACGTTGATTGAAGTCGGCGGAAAGAAGCGGAGCGTCTCGGAATTTGAACAAGCCTTGCACGCTAAAAATGTCGACTACGCAGGCGCGGCGGCAAATCCTGCGGGACTTTTCCTCTGGTCGGTTCAGTATCCAAATCAAAGTTGATGGCTTTCGGGCTGTAAGACGAGTTCGCCTAACACGAGATTACTTGGCTGTGTTGCGCTCATCAACACCATTTCCGCTGCTTGTTGCACGGTGAGCATCTTATCGCGCTGAACGCGCATTGTGATTTTATCCCAAAACGAAGTATCCACGCCACCGAAGTGTAGAAGTGTTATCTTCACGCCGTCGCGCATTAAATCTTGCGTCATGGCTTTCGCTAATCCGGTTACGCCATATTTGGAAGCGGAATAGCCTGACGACATTCGCATGACGGCTTTGCCTAAAATTCCGGGCAGGTTGATAATGTGTCCGCCCTTTTGTTTCACCATCACTTCTGCCGCAAATTTTGATGCGTAGAATGTGCCTTTCAAATTCACATCAATCATTTCATCAAATTCTTCGACCGAGAGTTCCGTAACGGGCTTCAAGTGTCCGACACCGGCAGCATTCAAGAGAATATCGATTCGCCCGAAGGCTTCAACGGCTTTCTCCATCAAGGCTTTGACTTCGTTTGATTTCGTAACATCACAGGGAAAAACGAGCGCGTCAGCGTCGTGATAGTCCAAGAGTTCTTTGGCGAGTGCTTCTAATTCAGATTTGGTTCGGCTGGCTAAAACGAGTTTCGCACCTTCACGAGCGAAGAGTCGCGCCGATTCTCTGCCGATTCCCCGCCCTGCGCCTGTAACAACGGCGACTTTACCCAGTAATTTCATTGGAATTGATTGATAGGATTTTGGATTTAATTAACTGCACTTCATAACCCAAACGGTTTCGTCAGCGTTTCAATCTATCCAACTATGAAACTCACGCTTCAAGAATTGGTTGTTCAGTTAGAAAAACTTTATGGCAACCCCACACGCACCAAGCGCGATGCCGAAGGCGCAGTCCATTTTCAACCCGATTTGCTCGATGAACTTATCGGCACCATTCTTTCACAAAACACCACCGACCGAAATTCCTCTCGCGCATTTGAATCGCTCAAACAATCTTTTCCGACTTGGGAAAGCGTGCTTTCTGCTCCAACAAGAAAACTTACAAGCGCAATCAAAATCGGCGGACTTGCCAACACAAAAGCCAAGCGTATCAAAGCCATTCTCGCTGAACTTCAAAAGAAAACCGGGCACCTTTCACTCGCTCACCTTCGCGAGATGAACACCACTGACGCGATGCAGTATTTGCAAAGTTTCAAAGGTGTGGGATTCAAAACCGCCGCGTGTGTCTTGATGTTCGGATTGGGGCGTGAGATTTGTCCTGTCGACACGCACATTCACCGCATACTCAATCGCTTGGGCGTGCTCTCGACCAAACACGCCGATGAAACCTTCCTTCAACTTCAACCGCTCATTCCAAAAGGCAAAGCCTATTCGCTTCACATCAACTTGATTCGGCACGGCAAGCAAGTCTGCAAAGCGCAAACACCGAACTGCGTGCAGTGCATTTTATCAGAAGCCTGCACTTTTGCACGCACACACGATTAGTTTTTCAGAGAGAACACGAATTGTTTTAGAGTTGAAAGTTGAGAGTGAAAAGTTGAAAGTTGTTTCTGTATCTATCGGTTGAATCCGTTTCATCGGTGTTCTCTCTTACTTAATCCGAACACGGACAACACAGATTGAACGGATTTTGCACGGATTGTTTGAAGAATTGAAATCGGTGTGAACCCGTTGAATCCGTTTCATCTGTGTTCCATCTTTCAGATGATTCGCTTCGCCGTGTCTTCAAGACTTTTTCCCAACAAACTCGATAATTTTTTCGACGATGTAAGCGATTTGCTCTTCGTCTAACTCTGTGTGCATCGGTAGAGACAGCACGCGCTCGGAAACGCTTTCGGAAATTGGAAGCGAGCCTTTCGGATAGGCATCATCTCTGAACGCTTTTTGCAGATTGAGCGAAATGGGATAATGCACGGAACTTGGAACACCGTGCGCGCTCAAAAATTTTTGCAGTTCGTCGCGCTCGCCTGCTTTGTTTAGAAGAATGGTGTATTGATGAAAAATGTGTGTGCCGTTGGGGTCGCGATAGGGCGTTTTTAGATTTGCGTCGGCGAGGTATTTGTCGTAGAGGTCGGCGGCGGCACGGCGGCGCGCATTAAATTCATCAAGGTAATTCAATTTGACTTTGAGCACAGCGGCTTGAATGGAATCCAATCGTGAATTGATGCCCAAGTATTCGTGTGTGTATCGGATTTTCGCGCCGTGTTGCGCAATCATTTTCAGTTTCCAAAAGAGTTCTTCGTCATCGGTAAAGATTGCGCCTGCGTCGCCGAATGCACCGAGATTTTTCGCAGGAAAAAAACTTGTGGTGCTGATGCGTCCGAATGTGCCGACCTTTTTGCCCTTATAGGTTGCGCCGAAAGATTGCGCGTTGTCTTCAATCACATTCAAGCCGTGTTCGCAAGCAATGTGCGTGATGCGGTCGATTTCCGCCGCTTGTCCGTAAAGATGCACGGGCATAATGGCTTTTGTTTTTGGCGTAATCGCCTTTTCGAGTAAATCCGCATTCATATTGAAGGTGCGCTCGTCGATATCGACATAGCGCGGGGTTGCGCCGACGAGTAAAATCGCTTCAACCGTTGCGGCGAAAGTGAACGGCGTGGTGATGACTTCATCGCCTCTGCCAATGCCGAGTGCCATTAAGGCAATTTGCAACGCGTCTGTTCCGTTTGCACAGCCAACCGCAAATCGGATTCCGAGATACTTCGAGAGCGCACACTCTAATTCTCCAACAACGCTCCCGTTAATGAAACTTGCGCTTGAAATCACTTTCTCGATTTCTGCATCAAGTTCAGGCTTCAAGCGTTGATGAAGCGAAACGAGGTCGACGAGTTGAATTGTCTTTGAGTGCGTTGTTGTCATGGGTTTGTCTGATTTAATCGTTAGCGTTAAACGCAATTTACATTTCCTTGCAAGAAGAAATAAATTTTGATTATTGAACAGACGATTTAGCCGATTTTCACGTTGGTAACTTCAATCAGTATCGGCGTTTACAGCCATTTGCGTTCCGAGAAAAAGTTTGCTTTTAGAAAATTGCAGGCGTAAATTGAGCGCAGAAGTAAAAGGTATTGCCGCCGAACTCTTGCAAGAAGTATTCGCATTGCACGGCGCATTGAAATTTCGTCAGTCGGTTTTTTCAGTAACTCAAACGTAGTTTCATTTCGCTAAACAACATTTATTCAGAGGAGAATCAACTATGCCAGAATCAACTGCAATGGCGCAAACGGCAGGCGACGCAATCCGCGTGCTTCCGACCGCACTCGTTTATCACTTCACGCTTCCGCACACGATTGACTTCCTTCCCGAAGTCACCGAGTCGCTTGGTATGCGTGTTAATTTCAAAGACACAGGAAAAAACGTTTTTGAAACCTTCGGTGACTACATCAAAGGCGATTTGAAGTGGGAACACATCGATGACGATGAGCAACGACGTATGAACGACTGGCTCACGGCTTGGATTGTACTTAGCACCAGCTGGCCTTATATCCCGATTCTCGGTATTTACAGAGGCTTCAAGCTTGGTGCCGATATGGTCAAAGGCGATGAATCACAAAAATGGATGGCGGGGATTCTTTCGCTTCTCCTTACTGCGCCGTTCAACGTGGTTATAGGGTTATATGAGGCGGCAAACTATACATCAGCGCGTATTCGAGAAAAAGGTATTGATAAAGCCTTCCTTGAAATGGCGGATAAAATCCCAATCACATTGAGCGCAGGCTTGTCGGAAGAAGACAAGAAATATCCTGTCAACGCCTTTGCTGACGGTGCAACCAAAGCTGTTACCAACGTCCTGATGACCCCGTTCCTGCCACTGATGGGGACTTACCGCGTTACAACCCTCATCGGCGACCTCACGCACCGCGACCGTCGCGTGCAATATGTCGCCATGCTTCTTGGCGCACCGATTTTGGCAACGATTGGACTGCCGTATTTCGCCCTCGTTCAATCCGGCGACGTGGCAAGAAAAATTGCGACTGAAAGCAAACTCGTCAACTGGGTTTCCAAATTCTTGGGAGATGCGGGCGACGCGATTAAGTCCGTTGGCAAACAGTAACGCTTCGGCTCAAACAAAAAACAAAAAGCCTCGCTTATCACGAGGCTTTTGCATTTCAGCACTCTTCCTACGACATCAGTTGTAGTGAATCTTGAACGCCAAGCGATTCATAAATTTTGAGTGTTGCCCGCGAGTTGTTCAACGTGTAGAAGTGAATTCCTCTCACGCCGTTGCTGACCAAATCGCTCACCTGCTCCGTTGCCCAATGCACGCCGACTTTCTCTACGTCTTCATCGGTTTTCGTGCGATAAATTGATTTGAGCAGTCGTGCGGGAAAGCGCGTGCCGGGCGAAAGTTCTGCCATTCGGTTCATTCCGCTCTTGCTGACAATCGGCATAATGCCTGCAATGATGGGCACGCGAATCCCTGCTAATTCGCATCGCTCGACAAAATCATAAAACTCATGATTGTCAAAAAAGAGTTGGGTTACGATATAGTCTGCGCCTGCGTCCACTTTCATTTTCAGATACTCAATTTCTTTGAGTCGGTTTGGTGTTGCAGGGTGTCCTTCGGGAAAGCCTGCCACGCCAATGCACATATGCGGAAAGTGCTTGCGAATAAACTCAACTAATTCGGAGGCATACTTGAAATCTTGATGAAGCGGATTCCAATCGGGAATGTTCTTCGGCGGGTCGCCTCGTAGTGCGAGAATGTTCGCCACACCGTTTTCATCATAGCGTTTCAGGATTTCAAAAATTTCCTCTCGGCTCGTTCCAACGGTCGTTAAGTGTGAAACGACGGTTAAATCGGTTTCTTTTTGGATTCTGACGGCAAGGTTATGCGTGCGCTCGCGTGTTGTGCCGCCTGCGCCGTAGGTTACACTCACGTGCGAGGGTTTGAGTGGCATGAGTTCCTTGATGGTTTGAAACAGCTTTTCCCAATCGGCTTCTTGCTTGGGCGGGAAAAATTCAAAACTGAATGTCGTTTTGTGTTGTGCTAAAAAATCTTTGACGAGCATGGCTTGTGGTGTTAAGATGTTGAGTTAGAGATTTTGCACCGGCTTATCTTGAAGAATATCAAAAAAGCGTTTAGTGTATTGAAAAAATGACACGATGAACAACGCACTTGCAATGTAAATCGTTATTTCTACTGCCAATTTCAGCCCTTCGGATTGGTACGGATAAACGATTCCACCGATTGCACCTGCTAAAAATCCAACCGCCCATTTTCCTGCCGGCAGTGACGTGGTAATGACATGCTTTTTTTGCTTCGCATAAATTCCTCCCAAGAAAATAATCACATCGCGCGTTACGACAAGTGCGACAAACCACAACGGTAATTCGCCACGATACAAGAGATACAGCCCTATTAGTGCCGCGCTCACTTTATCGGCGAATGGATCTAAAATTTTTCCTAACTCCGAGACGGTGTTTGTCCATCGCGCCACTCTGCCATCAAACCAATCCGTTGAAATGGCAAGGAGAACGACGGCAAAGGCAATGACTTTTTCATCTCGTTCATAAAAATAGACAAACGGAACAAACAGCACGACGCGCACAAGCGAGAGCACATTAGAAAGCGTTACAATTTTCGTTGATGCTACATTCACTTTTGAACGCTTTATCTCGTCAAGTTGGTTAGATTTCTCACTGATTATCATCTCAAACATTTACTATTAAATGTATGATTCCGAATAAATATACGGCATTGGAGCGATTACAACTCTTCAAGCCTGTCGCTTCGTGGGGCGTGATTAAAGCCGCGTTGATTGAAGAGTGCGAACTTTCAGGCGAGCCGCTTCTTGAAGAGCCAACTAACGAACAAATCTTCGAGTTTGCCGACCTTGTCGGATTTAAGAAGTGCGAGAACGAGGCGTGCGACTTGTGGTATAACGCAAGGAAAGGGTGGTTTGCCTTTCACAATGCAAAAAATATCTGCCGCATGTGCGCCGTTCAGGAAGGACTTGACATCAACTTTTGAACATGGCGTTCAGGCTTAACTGCATTGCCTTGCCAAGTTTTTTCAACATTCTTTTTGAAAGAATTTCAGAGAGAGATTCATTTTAATTCTTGTCAAAGAGTTTTAACTTCTTTGAAACTCAATCTTTTTAGCCTTAAACTTCAACTGTATTTGTTTAGAGTCCCTATGATGTTTATCAAGATGATCTTGCTTTCGTTCAGGTGCGCCCTTCTGCTTGCCCTGCCCGTTGTCGCCTTTGTTGGGTGCCGCTCGTCAGAGCCGATTGCCACTGCGCCTGCGCCTGCGCTTCGCGCCGAAGTTTCCGCATTAGTCAAGCAACGCGCCTTGAACTTGCTGGTTTCAGGCGAACTGTTTGCCGCCAAAGAACAGCACGCCCAAGCCATTTTGGAATTTCAAGACGCGCTGAAATTGATGCCGAATGAAGCGGCAATTCACTTTGCGATTGCCAAATCGTATCGCGCTTTGCGCAAGTCGGAATCGGCACTCTCTTACGCCAAAAAAGCCGTTGAACTTGATTCCACGAACAAGTGGTATAACGAACTCTTAGGCAACCTCTATTTTGACTTACAAAACTATTCGGCTGCCGCCGAACAATTTGAGCTTTTCTCTCTCAAAGACCCGCAAAGTTCTGCCGCACTCTATCAACTTGCCGCCGCACAAGTTGCTGGCGGACAACTGCAAGAAGCCCTGAACACCTACACGCGTCTCTTGGGACTTGTGGGTTTAGACCTCGATGTGCTTTACAAAAAACTGCTTCTGCAAATCCAACTCAAAATGGATAACGACGCCGTTTTGACGTTAATTGAGATGATTGTTTCCGACCCCGAAAACTTGGATTTGTATCAGATGCTCGGCGAACTTTACATCAAGCTCGGACGCTACGACGATGCCTTGCGTGCTTATCGCGACCTTCTTGAACGCAATCCCAACGACCTGCGCGCCCTTGTCGCCTTCTGCGAAATTTATACCAAACAAAAAGATTGGAAGGGCTTTGAAACCACTGTCAATGATTTATTCAACAACCCCAATTTCACGAAAGAAGACAAACTCAACATTGGTTACCTCTACATCGAGCGTGCGGAAAAAGATACTGCGATGCTTAAGCCGACCGAAATTGTCATGCTTCGCTTGCAAAAAGCCTATCCAAACGAGTGGCAACCGTATTGGTTTTTGAGCATCATTTACCTTCGAGCGCGTAACTACACGTCCGCCATTCCGCAGCTCCAACGCTTGACCGCCATGAAGCCCGACTTCGCGCCCGCTTGGGAAAACTTGGGCATTGCCTATCTCTCCATTGACGAAAACAATTCTGCAATTAACACCTTCAAACTGGCTCTTGAAAAAGCCTCACAGCCTTCATTTCGTATGAAGGTTTTGCTTGGCACCTCGCTCAATCAAGCCTATCGCGACGAAGAATCCATACGGGTTCTGACCGAAGCCCTCTCGCAGATGGAAACCGAAGATACCAGCATGATTGTTCAGGCTTATAGTGCGCTTGCGTTGAGCTACGAGCGATTAAAACGATACGATGAAAGCGAGCAAAGCTACGAAACCGCTTTACTTTATGAACCTGACAATGCCTTAGTGCTCAATAACCTTGCGTATTCGTATTCGGAGCGCGATAAAGAGTTGCCTCGCGCTTTGAACATGGCGAAAATCGCTGTCGCCAAAGAGCCTAACAACGGCGCGTATTTAGACACGATGGGGTGGATTTACTTCAAGATGGGTAACTATCAAGAAGCTAAAACATGGATAGAAAAAGCCGTGCAATCGGGACGAGAAAGCCCTGCCGTATTAGAGCATTTGGGCGATGTCTATTCCAAACTCGGCGACCGCGAAAAGGCGTTGCACTATTATGAAAAAGCCTTGCGCATCAATCGCACCAGTGTATCATTACAACAAAAATTAGAGGCGATTAAATGAAGCATCATCGCTTAAAAAGTTTTTCATGATCATTCATTCAAATTACAACAGCATAGACCAATGAACAGCGATACCGCACCCGCCCAAGCAGTTGAACGGAAGTTTGTGGATATGCACATGCATACCACTTGCTCTGATGGTGCGCTTTCTCCAAAAGATTTGGTCAAAAAGGCAAAAGCCGTCGGACTTGCCGCCATCAGCATCACCGACCACGATAACTTTGCCGCGATAGCAGAAGCAAAACCGCTTGCCGATGAACTCGGTCTTGAACTCATCGCTGGCGTTGAAGTCAGCACCGCGCATGAGGAACGCGATATTCACATCTTGGGCTATTTCATCAAAACCGAAAATTCTCCATTGAGCGACTACCTTGCCTATTGCCGCAAGCAACGCCTTGAACGCACCGCACGCATGATTGACCGACTCAACCAGCAAGGCGTGAAAATCCACGTCGAGCATGTGCTTGAAAAAGCCAGTGGCGGCTCGGTCGGTCGCCCACATATCGCCGCCGTGCTTCAAGAACACGGCTACGTGCAATCCTACAACGAAGCCTTCTTGAAGTATATCGGCACAAACTGCCCCGCTTACGAAAAAAGTGTTGAAACCAAACCTGCCGAAGTGATTTCACTCATCAATGAAGCCGGCGGCTTATCGTTCCTCGCTCACCCCGGACGGCAAGTTCCCGATGATACCGTGCGATACCTCATTGACAGCGGACTCGACGGCTTGGAAATCGTTCACCCCTCGCACGATGCCCATCGCCAAGAGTATTATCGCGACATCGCCAACGAGTATTTCCTTCTCATGTCAGGCGGCTCGGATTATCACGGCGTGAAGCCACAAGACGACGAACACTTCGGCAACGTGCACATCGATTACAGTTGGCTCCAAAAAATGAAAAACCGCCTGTGCCTTTAATTACCGCAACCCAAGCGAAGCGTTTCCCCAACAGCTTCGCTTTACTCTTTTTACATCTCACATGATTCTCATTCTCGACTACGGCGCAAGCAACCTGCGCTCCGTTCAAAAAGCCTTTGATTATCTCCGTATTCCTGCAACAGTTTCTGATAACGCACGCAAGATTGCCACTGCCGATAAACTCATTCTTCCGGGTGTTGGCGCGTTTGGACAAGGCATTAAAGCCGTGCGCTCTCGCGGCTTTGATTCTGCCATCGCTGAACATCTCTCCAAACACAAACCACTTCTCGGCATCTGCCTCGGCATGCAGTTGCTTCTTTCAGCAAGCGAAGAAATGGGACTTCATCAAGGATTGAATTTGATTTCAGGAAAAGTCCGACAATTTAACTCACAGAACGCCAAAGTGCCACAAATTGGGTGGAACAGCCTTGACGAGATTCGCCGCGATAGCCTGCTCTTCAAAGGAATTGATGAAGGCACGCACTTTTATTTCGTTCATTCGTATTACTGTCAGGTCGAAGACGCTTCCGCTGTGAGCGCAAAAGCAAGATATGCGGGAGAAATTTTCGCCGTTGCCATTGAAAAAAGTGGTATTTTTGCAGTCCAGTTTCACCCTGAAAAATCGGGAACTGCGGGTTTGAAGGTTTTGGAAAATTTCGCAAAAGCGTAACAACTATGCTCATCATTCCTGCCATTGATATTCGCGGTGGAAAATGCGTCCGCCTCTCGCAAGGCGACTACGACCGTGAGAAAATTTACCTTGATTGTCCGTGCGATATGGCGATCATTTGGCGCAAGCAAAATGCCAAGATGCTCCACTTGGTCGATTTAGATGCGGCAAAATCGGGCAAGCTCGACAATTTCAATGAAATCAAACGCATTGTTGAGATGATCGATATTCCCGTTGAGGTCGGCGGCGGCATTCGCACACTGGATAATGCCAAAGCCTACTTTGACATCGGTGTCTATCGCGTGGTGATTGGCTCTGCGGCAGTAACAAATCCAAAATTAGTTGAAGACCTGCTCGCACTTTACGGACCTAAAAAAGTTGTTGTCGGCATTGATGCCAAAGACGGTGTTCCGAAAGTTCACGGCTGGCTTGACGGCGCAGGCATGAGCGACGTAGAACTCGGCTTAAAGATGAAATCGCTCGGCATAGAGCGCGTCATTTACACCGATATTGCCAAAGATGGGATGCTTTCAGGCGTTGGCTATGATGCACTTAAACACTTTGCTGAATCTACTCACTTGCGCGTTACAGCATCGGGAGGCGTTTCTTCCTATCACGATTTGATGCAACTGACCGAACTTGCACCTTACGTCGATTCCGTTATCATTGGTAAAGCTTTGTATGAAGAAACCTTTCCTTGTCAAAAACTTTGGCACCTGTGCGAAAAAGATTTGACGATTGATACCCACTTCTCTACGGCAACGCTTCGCTCTTGCGTTTAAGGTTTTTGAATTTTCATCGGCTTCAGTATCTTTGCCGCCCGTGTTCGTTAAAAAGTTGCAAGGGCAATTAGCTCAGTTGGTTAGAGCGTTCGCTTCACACGCGAAAGGTCACTAGTTCGAATCTAGTATTGCCCACAAGTCTCTCCGCTTCCTATCTTCCGTTCAACTTCAAATCCAACATCGCCGTGAAATTTATTTTGCTTTTGCTCATCTCGTTTTTTCTTGTTTCGTGTTCAAACCGTTCAAACGACCTTGCACCTGCACGCCGCACGGTAACGGGCAACTTGATTGAATACAAAGCCTTTCCGTCGAAGTATATCTCGCCGCGCCAAGTCGATGTGTGGCTTCCAAGCAATTATGATTCAAAGAAGCGTTACGCGGTGCTTTATATGCACGACGGTCAGAACTGTTTTGATTCCGCCACTTCTTACACGCGCGTGGATTGGGGTGCTGATGAAACGCTCTCGCAGTTGCGTGCCGAAGGCAACATTCGCGACGTGATTGCTGTCGGAATTTGGAACACGCCCAACCGCTACGGCGAGTATATGCCGCAAAAAGCCTACGAGATGCTCCCGAAATCCACACGCGACTCGATGCAAGCCCGCTACCCAATGGCACGCATGGCTTCCGATAATTACCTCAAATTCATTGTCGAAGAATTGAAACCGTTTATTGATTCTACTTATTCAACCAACCCTACGCCTGACGCAACGGCAATCATGGGTTCAAGCATGGGCGGCTTGATTTCGCTGTATGCAATTTGCGAGTATCCATCGGTCTTTGGAAAAGCCGCGTGCCTCTCGACGCACTTCCCTGCGGGCAACGGCATTATGATTGACTACCTCAAAACGCACCTTCCTGCGCCAGAAGCACACAAAATTTATTTTGACTTCGGAACGGAAACGCTCGACAAGGATTACGAACCCTTCCAACAAAGCACCGATAGTGTCATGCTCGCCAACGGCTACACGCTTGGCAAAAATTGGCTCACGAAAAAGTTTGAAGGCGATGACCACTCGGAACGCGCATGGCGAAAACGATTGCATATTCCCATGTTGTTTCTGTTCGGAACATCTCCTTGATGGTTTGATTTTAACGACACTTACTTCACTATGGGGTTTATCAAAAAATTGCCTGATGTTGTTGCCAATAAAATCGCAGCGGGCGAAGTGGTTCAGCGACCGGCTTCGGCTGTCAAAGAATTGCTCGAGAATGCGATTGACGCAGGCGCAGATGACATTACGCTCATCATCAAAGACGCAGGCAAAACGTTGATTCAAGTGATTGATAACGGCGCGGGCATGAGCGAAGACGATGCCATGCTTGCCTTTGAACGCTTTGCCACGAGCAAAATTTCATCGGCAGAAGATTTAGAGAACTTACACACGCTCGGCTTTCGCGGCGAAGCCCTTGCCAGCATTGCCTCGATTGCACAAGTCGAACTGAAAACCAAACGCCGTGAAGACACACTCGCCACATTGGTTCGCATTGATGGCGGCGTGTTTCAAGAGACTTCGAAAACTCATGCACCCGACGGCACGTCAATCGCCGTGCGCAACCTTTTTTACAATGTTCCCGCTCGACGCAAGTTTCTCAAATCTGATGCGACCGAGTTTAAGCACATCTACGATACCATTCTCGCGCAAGCACTCGCTCACCCTGAAATCAAGTGGAAATTGATAAGCGATGGCGAAGAAGTCTTCAACCTCACCACACATAGCCTCACTGAGCGGCTCAATCATTTTTTCGGAAAAGAGTTTTCAAACGGCTTGATTGAGTTTCGCGAATCCAACGACTTTGCTAACGTGCAAGGCTTTCTCGGAAAGCCCGCCATGATGAAGCGCACCAAAAATGAGCAATTCCTTTTCATCAATCAACGCATTGTGCAAAGCCGACAACTGCATCACGCCATCACACAAGGCTACGGCGAACTCTTAGGCGAGCGCGAACAGCCGTTTTACCTCATCTTCTTTGAAATGGAGCCGCACCGCTTCGATGTCAATGTCCACCCCAGCAAAATGGAAGTTCGCTTTGAAGACGAACGCAATGTCTATAACCTGATGCTGTCGCTTGTCAAAAAGCACGTGAGCGGCATGGATTTTTCGCCAAGCGTCGTGATTGAAGAGAAAATCGATACACCGCGCACCGACTTCAATCGAGCGGAAGCATATGCAAAGTTTTACAAACCGTCTCCTTCTGACTTTCCGGGCGTTCAAAAACGGCTCTCTTACAATGAGCGCGAGCAGGAAGTTCGCAGCAGTAATGCCCTTTACGCCGAGTTCAAGCACGAAACCGAACAACCCAAAGAGCCAGCACACCCCCGTGAACTCACGCCCGAACCGTCCTTGCTTCACGATACTTCGTTTGAACCGTCAACCGACGCGCCGAAGTCGCGTGAGTATCAACTCATTTTTCAATCTTCTGAAAAAGAACTCGATACCTTCAAGGGCGCGTATCCTGTTCAACTGCACAACTGCTACATTCTCACGCCCATCAAATCGGGCTTGATGATTATTGACCAGCACGTCGCGCATGAGCGCATTTTGTATGAACGCGCCTTGACTGTGATGGACGCAGGCATTTCCAATTCGCAACAACTGCTCTTCCCGCACCGCATTGAGCTCAAGCCTTGGGATATGAAGGTATTGGAAGAATTGCGCCCTGACTTAGAAAAGTTAGGATTTTCGTTTCGGCAGTTCAGTCAAAATTCGGTTGTGGTCGAGGGCGTGCCTTCCGATGTGAAGCCGGGCGCGGAAGAGAGAATTTTGTTCGAACTCATTGAGCAGTATTTGGATTATCAGCAATCGCTCAAACTTGAAAAGCGCGATAACATCGCCAAGTCCTATGCTTGTCGGAATGCGATTATGGCAGGCGATAAACTCTCGCAACGCGAAATGTCGCTTCTTATCGACCAACTTTTTGCGACATCAATGCCCTACGTGTGTCCGCACGGTCGACCGATTATCATCAAACTTTCAATGAGCGAGTTAGATAAAATGTTTGGAAGAACGTAGGCAATGAATCGGCGCAAATTTCTTCAAACTGCATGGCACACAGCGGCGGCGGTGATGCTTTCTCCGCTTGCCAATCGCTCGGTATCGGCGTTTGAATTGCGCAAATCGGATTTTGTTTTCACGCGCCTTGCCTACGCTTCGGGAAATTGGAACACCGATGAGCGTATGCCCTCCAACGTGCTTCACTCGCTTGTGCAATACACCACGATTAGCATTGCGCCAAAAGAGAAGGTTATTGCCCTTGATTCGCCCGAAATTTTTGATTCGCCCTTCTGCTATTTGAGCGGACACAAGTTGGTTGAGTTCACTACCAAAGAGCGTGAGCATTTTGAGCATTACGTACGAAACGGGGGCTTTGTGTTTATCGATGATTGCAATCACGATATTGACGGACTTTTCGCCAAGTCGTTTGAGGCGCAAATGGCACGCATTTTCGGGGCGACGGCTCTCAAAAAGATTCCCAATTCGCACCCGATTTATCACTGCTTTTTTGATTTCCCAAACGGTCCGCCAACCACCTCGCTTGAACTCAACGGCTGGGGCGACGATTTAGTCCATGATTACCTTAAAGCGATTGAGATTGATGGGCGAATTGGCGTTTTATACAGCAATAAGGATTACGGCTGTGAGTGGGATTACGATTACCGAAATAAGCGTTGGCTTGCGGAGGATAACACGAAGTTTGCGGTCAATTTAGTTCTCTACGCCCTGACGCAGTGAGCGCAAGTGTCGCAATTTTGCAACACCCTGTCGCCAAAAAGCAACAGTTTCCACCTTTCCTTTTCCATTTTTTCAAAATTTTGGGATAAAATTTATTGGCACGCGCTTTGCGATTAAGAATTACATTTAACTTATCTCATATGACGGAGCATATTCTTATCATCGATAGCGACTTACAAGAGCTTCGACGCTTGCGCGAGATTTTGGCGCGTGAGGGCTATAACATCATGACTGCCAGCGATGATAAAACAGCACAAGAATTGTGCGCACGTCTTCCGATAAAACTTGTGCTTGCCGACGTAAAACTACTCGGCTTTGCTCCCCACCAAACGCCAACACGTCAAAAGCACTAATGCGGAATGCCTAATTGTGAAAGCAATTTGTAGAAGTGCGTGCGATTAATTCCCAGCTGTTTTGCCGCTTCGGTTACTGATGTTGCTTTATGTAAGGTTTTTGTTAGATACATTCTTCGAAACTCGGCTTCGGCATCGGCAAGGGTTTTGCCCAGTTGGATTGGCATTGCCGAATCCAATGTCTCAGTAATTTCGGGGGGTAGGTCTTCTTTTCTGATAGTCTTTCCTGTTGCCAGCACGGCGCAACGAAGCATCACATTTTCTAACTCACGTACGTTGCCATACCACGTGTAGTTCTCGAGTGCGACAAGGGCATCATTAGAAAGGTCACATACATTTCCTCCAACGGCGTGTTTTTTCAAGAAGTGCTTTGCGAGTTCCTCTATGTCTTCGGGTCGCTCGCGAAGCGGGGGAAGCAAGAGTTCAACGACTTTCAGGCGGTAGTATAAATCTTGTCGAAACTTGCCTTGCTCGACCAAGTCTTTGAGATTTCGGTTTGTCGCGCAGATAAGGCGAATGTCGAGTTTTTGCTTTTTGACGCTGCCAAGCCGCTCAAATTCTCGCTCCTGCAATAGACGCAAGAGTTTGGCTTGTAAGGTCATGGGCATTTCTCCGATTTCATCAAGGAAGAGCGTGCCAGTATGCGCCGTCTCAATTTTGCCTTGCTTTGATTTTGATGCGCCTGTAAATGCGCCTTGTTCGTAGCCAAAGAGTTCGGATTCGAGCAAATCGTTTGGAATGGCGGCGCAGTTGATGGCAACAAACGGCTTTTCTTTACGTCGGCTGTTTTGATGAATGGCTTTGGCGAAGAGTTCTTTGCCTGTTCCGCTCTCTCCTAAAATCAACACGGTCGCGTCGGTTGCCGAAATGCGGGAAGCAACTTTTAGAACTTCAAACAGAGCGGCACTTGACCCAATAATTTCCTCACACTTGAAAGTGCTTCTTAGGTCGCTCATTTTCGTTGTCTCGGTAGATATAAGTTTTTTTTCCAATGTCTCGATTTCATCGGAGACTTTTAGGCTTCGCACGATTTGGTCAGCGAAGGCAGAAAGATACGAAAGGTCATTTGCTGTAAATGGATTGTCTTTGTTTCGTCTATCCAAATACACCGCGCCTAAAACTCTCTTTTCATGAAGAAGTGGCACGCACAGCACGGCGGAAATGCCCAATCGAATGATGCTGTTTTGTTGCGCTAATTCCCTGTCAGGTTTGACTTGTTCCGATGTCGGCTTCGAGCTTTGAATCGTGGAGCGAATCACCGAGAGGCTCATTTCTTTGGCATCGGCTTGTTTTTCAGGATCGAGGTTGTGCGAGTAGATGGATTCAATTTCGCCCTGTGCATCAACCAGCACCACGAAGCCTGCATCGGCATTGAGCTCTCGGACAACGATGTCGAGCGCAGTTTCTACCAACGGCTCTTTTTGTGTTTGCCCTGTCAGCGCAATGCTTGTAGCATAGAGCGTTTGCAACCGACGATTTTCAGATTTCAGCCATTGCATTTCTCGCGAGACAGATGAGTCCTCACCTCCGAGTGATGCCGTCCTCAATGTCTCTAAAATGAGTCGGTATGTGTCATTTAATTTCTTTTGCGTTTCAAGTAGATTGGCTTGTTTCAGGTCGCTTGAAATCTCCATAAAGCGAGCGGCGAGGGCGGTGGTGATGTCGCTTATGTCTAATGCTCGATTCATTTTTTTCAACTTTATCTTATACTTCTTTGCCTTTCCTCTGCAAAGATAAGTTGCTAACGGCTTTTATCATTTCAGAAATGCAACAGGTGTAAATAAACTTTTTGGCGGCGTTGTTCGTATTTTGGCACAGTGTTTTTCCTGAAACCAAAACAGACACTCACATGAAACGCTTCGTCTCGCGCGCCAAAGAAACGCCGCGTATGTTTGATAATGATTTCTTCGAATTCTTTTCCAAAGTTCATTGGACAGTTCCGATTTGGCTTTATGTTCCGCTTGTCAGTTACCTTGTTTGGCACTCACTCACAGTTCTTCATGTTTGGGTTTTGTATGTGATTGGGCTGTTTGTATTGGGTGTGTTTTTATGGACGCTGGCTGAATATACGCTTCATCAGTTTGTGTTTCACTATCACCCAAAGTCTTTATTGGGCAAGCGCATTTTTTGGATTTTGCACGGCGTTCATCACGACTACCCCAACGACCCGCTTCGTTTGGTCATGCCGCCGATTATTAGCCTGCCGCTTGCCGTTCTCTTTTACAGCCTCTTCGCCTTGTTCATTGGCGAGCAATATGCACCGTCGCTCATGGCGGGCTTTACATTAGGCTACCTCATCTACGACATTTCCCATTACGCCATTCATCACTTCAACATCAAGAGCAGTTACTTCGGTTGGATTCGTGAGCATCACTTGCGGCATCATTTCAGCAACCCTGAACGCGGCTTTGGGGTCAGTTCGCCCTTGTGGGATATGGTGTTCAAGACAGATTTTCAGCGCGAACTTTCTTCCCACGAGAAGTAAGACTTACAAGCCGACGGTGCTTGAATCGGTGAGTGCGCCCGTGAAGTCGTTGTCTTTGAAGAGCGCACCACTGAACTTTGTGCCACGCAAGTCGGCGTTGGTGAATTTTGCGCCGCGCAGATAAGTGTTGGTTAAATCGGCGTTGCGCAAATTCGCGCCCGTTAAGTTCGCATCGTGCAAATACGCGCCAAAGAGTAAAGCATTTTCAAGCGTTGCGTTGGTGAGATTGGTATCGGTCAAGTTTGCGTGATTCAGAAAGGCATGTTTCAAATCTGCACCCGTGAGGTCTAATCCTTGCAAGTTGAGCGGACGGTAATGCTCGCCGATGGACGCAAGCGCAATCAGCATACGCAAGTCTCGGTCGGAAAGGTATCGCATGGAATTTTTGATTGTGGTTTCCAACAATTTAACTCAACGTGAGAAAATACTTCTTCGTTTATCGCACTTCTCTTCGACGCTTTTTGGAATATCGCGGCGAAATTGTGATGGACATTTCGGGCAAAATTCTGCTTCCGATTTTCGTTCAGTCTATTTTGTGGCGCGCCGTCATTGACTCCACGCCAAACGGACAAATCGCAGGCTACACCTACGAAGCCATGTTTCAATATGTGATTTTAAGCATTTTGATTGCCAATTTCGTCAAGGTGGATTCTGTTGAGCGTCAGATTTCAAATGCGATTAAAGATGGCACGCTCAATAAATTTTTAGCGCAACCCGTCGACTTTGCCCTCTACAACCTTATGACCTTCCTTGCTGATTCAACGCCTGTTTTGCTCGGCGGAATCATTGTCTACGGCGCGATGCTTTTTACAGGATTTGTTTCGGCAACGGCGTTTCAAATCGTTTCAGGTATGCTCGTGCTTCTCTTCGGGCTGTTCATTTCGTTTCTTTTAGCCTTTATGATTGCGGCACTGGCGTTTTATATGGACGAAGTTTGGACGCTTTTTGTGATGAAAAGCATGTCGATGTGGTTTCTGACCGGACAAGTGATTCCGCTTGATATGTTTCCTGAATCAGTTGCACGGGTTTTGAAATTTCTGCCGTTTGGCTATTTAGCATTTGTTCCAACAAAAATTCTTACAGGCACATTTTCAACCGAAGAAATCTTCTTTGCGCTTTCGGTGGTTTTTTGTTGGACAATAGGGTTGTATCTTCTCTACAAAATTTTTTGGACTTATTCACTACGCCAATACAGTGCGTTTGGCGGATAAAAACAATGATGAAACACACCTACTTCCTCGCTCTGCTTGTATTTGCGATGCTCTACGGGTGTGGTGGCTCAAAGCCAACTGCACCGACTTCATCAGCTGAGCCACAATGGTTCAAAACAGCGATGGAAAACTCTGCGTCGTTTTACGCCTATCACAATCTTCTTGCGCCTGATAGTTTGCGACAGCGCACGCTGACAATTTCGCTTAAAGGCGGGATAGAGGAGCAACTCAATGTCGGCGATGTGCTTGAACTTGCCTACTACGCAAAGAAACTTTCGCTCAAAGATTCCGAAGTGCTTGCCAGCGCGCTCTCTTCTTCATTGCAGGGAATTGAAGCAGGCAAACACTCGCCTAATGGAGCAGAATACGCGTCACGGCTAAACCCTGTGTATGCCACGCTTGCCGTGAGCCTTGCACGCCGCGCCGATTCACTTGCACTTGCCATTCATCGCCAAATTGACGCGCTTGATGATGCCTATCGCAAAAAACTTCAAGCCGTAATGACCGCAGATACGCGCACCGCTGTTTTCTTCGCGGGCAATTACGAAAAAATCAAACGGCTCTTGCCGCTTGAACTTGAACTGGCTCAATTCGCGTTGGAAGAATATCGGCGTAGTGCTGAACGGTTAAGACTTATCGGCATGAGCGAGGAGAAGGTCTTGCAATCGCGCCAAAAATTTCTTAATGATGTCCGAGGCTTGATGGCAACTCGCACAATCTCAATGGAGACGGCATTGGCAGAGTTCAATGCACGGGCAAAGGAAGATGCCTCACGCTCGTGGTATGTTGAAGCCGCCAATCACTACGACACGCTCTTGCGGCTTTCAAAAGAAACATTGGCTCAACTTGAAAAACTTGATACACCATGAAGATTGCAATCGGAAGCGATGAACGAACACACCTCACCGACGTTGTTTGTCGTGAGTTAGAGTCGCTCGGACACACGCTTGTGAAGTTCGGCGCGCTACGCGAGAACGCCTCGCACGAAGAAAAGCGATGGACAAATGTCGCGCGTGATGTTGCCGAAAGCGTCTCTATTGGCGAGTGCGAACAAGGGATTTTGTTTTGTTGGACAGGCACGGGCGTAACGATTGCGGCAAATAAAGTTCCGAACATTCGTGCCGCGCTCTGCACCGATGCCGAAACCGCAAAAGGCGCGCGCCGATGGAACAACGCCAACATTTTAGCCATGAGTCTTCGCCTGACTTCCGAAACCGTTGCCAAAGAAATGCTCCGCGAATGGTTCTCAACAATGCCCGACACCGACGAAGAAAACCAAGCGTGCCTTGCCTCACTTGAAAAAAATGAGCGCAAGTATCTCGAACAACTTTGAGAAAAACTTTCCATGTATTTTGCCGTAACGCCTCAACAACGCTTCAACTTCAACACGCACGAATGAAACACTCGGTATTTCTTTTTTCAACCTAAATCTTTTTGCCAATGAAATACCGCATTCTTTGGGCTGACGACGAAATCGATTATCTGCGCCCACACGTCTTGTTTCTTTCCGACAAAGGATACGAAGTAACGACCGTTACAAGCGGCGAAGATGCCGTTCAACTCTCACGCGAACAATCCTTTGACATTGTTTTTCTCGATGAGCAAATGCCGGGCATTGGCGGATTGGACGCGCTCTCCGAAATCAAATCTATCAAGCCCTCTCTGCCTGTGGTGATGATTACCAAAAACGAGCAAGAATCCATCATGGAGCAAGCCATCGGCAAGAAAATTTCGGAGTATCTCATTAAGCCTGTGAACCCCACACAAATTCTACTCGCATGCAAAAAATTGCTCGATGCTGAACGCATTAAAGGCGACACAGCCACCAAAGACTATATCTCGGAGTTCAACCGCATTTCGCGCGAACTTTTTGAACCGCTCGATGAAGCACGTTGGAAAGATATTTTCTTCCGCCTCGCACAGTGGGAAGTTGAACTCGATGAATACCCAAGCCTCGACTTGCGCAAAACGCTTTTAGACCAAAAGCGAGAGTGCAACGCCGAGTTCAGCAAGTTCATCGAGAAAAATTATCGCACTTGGATTCACTCTGAAAAAGACAAACGCCCAATGCTCTCGATTGATGTCTTGGAGCGCAAAGTGGTGCCGGAATTAAGCGGAAGTAATCCCATCTTCCTTTTCGTTGTCGATTGCCTTCGCTACGACCAATGGCTTGTGATGGAAAAGATTTTAGGGACGATGTTTGAAGTCGAGCGTGATGCCTATTTCTCAATTCTTCCAACCGCAACGCCCTACGCCCGCAACGCCATTTTCAGCGGACATTTCCCGCTCGAGATGGAAAAACGCTACCCCGAACTTTGGAAAGACAGCCAAGAAGATGAAAACACCAAGAACCGCTACGAGCCTGATTTCATGCAGGATTTCTTCTCGCGCCGACGCATCAGCGTCAATGCAAAGTATGCGAAACTCACCTCGACCGATGAAAGCAAACAGTATGAACAAAACATCACGTCGCAACTGAAAAATCAGTTCAATGCCGTTGTGGTGAACTTCGTCGACATCTTGGCGCACAGCCGTTCCGATATGCAGGTCATTCGCGAACTTTCGCCCGATGAATCTGCCTATCGCTCGCTCACGCAAACGTGGTTCGAACATTCGGCTTTTCTTCGTATGCTTCGCACGCTTTCCAAACACAAATGCACGGTTTTAATCACAACCGACCATGGCGCAATTCGCTGTATGCGACACACCAAAGTTATCGGCGACCGCGAAGCCTCAACCAACTTGCGCTACAAGTTCGGACGCAATCTGCAATGCGAAACCAAGCACGCCGTTTATATCAAAAATCCAAATGATTGGCGACTGCCTCAACACGGCTTGAATGTCAATTACATCATTGCCAAAGAAGATTACTACTTCGTCTATCCGACCAACTTTCACAAGTTCGTCAATCAATACAAAGATTCATTTCAGCATGGCGGCATTTCGCTCGATGAAGTCATTGTGCCGATGATTCGCCTTTCGCCGAAGGGTTAAAAAATTGTGAATTACTTGGCGGGCTTGCGAACTTTTTTATTTTGAGAGGCAGTTCTGAATCACGTCTTTTTTTAACCAAAACTTGATGCTAAATGAAACAAACACTTCTCGTTGTATTTGCTCTGCTTGTATGCACGCTGACGACCGTTGCTCAAAATCGCAAGCAATTGGTTCAAGCCCGTAACGACGATAACCTGCCTGCCCGCCAACTCGCTGAAATTGATAGCGTCATTATCAAACATCAACTTGTGCTTGAAGAGTGTTACCGAGAAGTGAAACAGCATAATTCTAACCTCAAAGGCAAATTGGTGGTGCGACTTGTGCTAACGCCCGAAGGTACTGTTCAAAATGTTGAAATTCCACGCGACGATATTGCCAATACGAAATTGGACAACTGCCTGACCCAAAAGCTCAAACGCATGGTTTTCACGCGCACCAGTCCGAAACAAGGCATGCAAACCGTTGAATTGCCGCTCAATTTCGCCGATGCTAACGAAGACTAAGCAACCTGCCATGCTGTTGGTTCATGGCATTTTTGATTCAAGTTCGGTGATGAAGCCCTTGCGCCGTGTCTTAGACT
>Ga0308419_1000780_pt1 | contig 22159 bp, 24 predicted proteins | sample HotsprSampleMS50_FD_203674 | JGI IMG/M metagenome (GOLD analysis project Ga0308419, IMG submission 203674) | Hot spring phototrophic mat microbial communities from Mushroom Spring, Yellowstone National Park, Wyoming, United States - 20090730_MS50 ... | reverse complement strand
AACAGCAACCCGAGTGCCAAAGGTACTGGACCCATACACCCCATTGACGTCGGCCAAGAAACTCGGTACAATTCGGGCTTCTTGGCCAGGTAGCTCAGTTGGTAGAGCAGCGGACTGAAAATCCGCGTGTCGGTGGTTCGATTCCGCCCCTGGCCACCATATCCTTAACTTGAAAAGTTCTTCCCCTAAAACCATCTGTCTGTATTCGGAAACTAGGGGCCGCCCTTGGAGCCCTTCCTCATCTCTGCTGGCCTCGTTGCCCTTGCCGAAATCGGCGACAAAACGCAACTTCTTGCCCTCGTGCTCGCCACTCGATTTGGCAAACCCCTACCGATCATCCTAGGCATCCTGGTCGCTACCCTAGCCAACCATGCGTTGGCTGGCGCCATCGGGTCGTGGCTCGATGCATTGCTTCCAGCAGAGACCCTGCGCTGGGTGGTTGGCCTGACCTTCCTGGGCATAGCCATCTGGACCCTGATGCCTGACCATCTCGACGAAGACGAGGGGCAAATCGCCCACTACGGAGTCTTCGTCACCACCCTCATCGCCTTTTTTGTTGCCGAAATGGGAGATAAAACCCAGATCGCCACCGCGGCACTGGCTGCCCAGCACAACACCTTCATCCCAGTGGTAGTCGGCACGACGCTTGGCATGATGATCGCCAACGTACCCGCTGTGCTGGTTGGCAACCGTCTGGCCAACCAGATCCCGGTGCGCCTCGTCCATCGCGTTGCGGCGGTGATCTTCGCCCTGTTGGGTGTCGCCACCCTGTTCGGTGCGGGCGAACGGTTTGGATTGTAACGGCAGGTCAAAGACCATGCCCCCCGTTCTCACCCTGCACCACTTAACCAAATCCTACGGCAACACGACCGTGGTTGCCGGCATCGACCTCACCGTTGCCCGCGGTTCTTGTCATGGGCTGCTTGGCCCCAATGGCGCTGGAAAGACCACAACACTGCGCCTGGCGCTGGGGCTCATCGCCCCCGATCATGGAGAAATCACCCTGCTTGGCCATCGTCTACCTCAGGAGGGGCCGCTCGCCCGCGCGCGGGTCGGGGTGGTACCGCAGCACGACAACCTCGACCCCGATTTCACGGTGCGCGAAAACCTGCTCGTTTATGCCCACTATTTTGGCCTCTCCAGCCGGGAGATCGCGGCACGGATACCCGCGCTGCTCAATTTTGCCGGACTCACGGCCAAAGCCGACGCCACCGTTGCCACCCTCTCTGGCGGAATGAAGCGGCGCTTGACCCTTGCCCGGGCGTTGGTGAACGACCCCGAATTGATCATTCTCGACGAACCGACCACTGGTCTCGACCCGCAAGCGCGCCATCTGGTTTGGCAAGGGTTGCGACAGTTGGTTAAGCAAGGAAAGACGCTGCTCCTGACCACCCACTTCATGGACGAAGCCGAAAGGCTGTGCGACCAGCTCAGCATCATCGACCACGGCGAAATCATCGCCGAAGGGGCGCCGCGGGCACTACTTGCCGACCAGATCGAACCCCACGTGGTCGAAATCTATGGTGAAGCGCTGCCGCGCTGGCGGGCGCACCTTGAATCCCTGGCGCTACGGGTCGAAACAAGCGGTGAGACCCTCTTTTGCTATACCGACGACCCGGCGCCTCTTCTTGCACGTCTTGCGGCAGTGCAACACGAGGGGCTCCACTACCTGCACCGTCCAGCCAACCTGGAGGACCTCTTCCTAAAGCTCACCGGACGTGACCTGCGCGACTAAACGAAGCGAAGAAGAAGCCAATGACCCCGCTCTCTGCACCGAGCCGTTGGTTTGGCTGGTTTGCCGTCTGGCGGCGTAACCTGCTCGTTTGGCGCAAACTGGCCTTTGCCTCGATCTTAGGCAATCTGGCCGACCCGCTTCTCTACCTGCTTGGCCTCGGATTCGGACTTGGCCGTTTCCTGGGCAAAATCGACGGGGTTCCCTACCTCACCTTTCTGGCTGCGGGCACTGTCGCCTACAGCGTCATGAACACTGCCACCTTCGAAACCCTCTATTCGGCTTTCTCGCGAATGCATGTCCAAAAGACATGGGAAGCAATCCTGAACACACCGCTGACCCTTACCGACATCCTGATTGGCGAATGGGTGTGGGCCACAACCAAAAGCGCCCTCTCCGGGCTTGCAGTCGTTGCCGTCATATGGGCGCTTGACCTTGCCCCGTTCGCCCTAACGCACCTATGGCTAGCACCGGTGATCCTTGCCACCGGACTTGCTTTTGCCGGCTTGGGGCTTGCCGTGAATGCACTTGCCCCCAACTATGATTTCTTTCTTTACTACTTCACCCTCTTCATCACCCCGATGGTGCTTATGGCCGGCGTCTTCTACCCCGCTTCCGCCCTACCCGATTGGCTTGCCATACTTGCCCAATGGTTACCGCTCACCCATGCCGTGGCGCTCGCCCGGCCGCTTGTTCTTGGGCAGTGGCCCGCCGAAGCCGGAGCCCATTTCGCCGTGCTTTTTGTCTACGGTCTTATTGGCTTTGCGTTTGGGCTTTTGCTCACCCAGCGCCGGTTGCTTCGCTAACTGCCGTTAGAAGAGGTAGCGCACTGCCACCACCTGCAGATGGGGACGACGCACGATCAGCTCGGGGGGCAACCGCTGAGCCGCTGCCTGTGCCGCCTCTTGCGTCGAAAAAGCCCCCAGCAGCAGCAACCACTCCCGATGGTCGCGCGATTCAACCCGCACCAGCCGCAGCCCAGCGGGCACCTTGTCGCGCAACCGCTGCCAAGTCCGCTCAGCAATCGCCCCCTGCTCGTAGCCATACCGAACAAGCAAGATAACCCAGGCGTTCTGGCGGCGCCAAGCCGCCACCTGTTCGCGCGGCGCCAGCTCAGGCGATGCCATAGCCTTGTTGGGTTGCGGCTCGGCGCGACCAGATCGACCACCACCTTGATCTGCGCCTGGTTCCCCATGCACAGCGAGCTCGGCGTGACCAGAGGGACCGCCACCGCCTTGGTCTGGCTCTGGCGGTGCAGATAGATCGCGACCAACAATCCATGCTGGCGGTTGGGGCAAAGCTGCTCGTATCCCCTGGCCGCTCACTTCGCCAGAGGGAAGGGGCGCTGAAGCAGTCGATGGCGAAACAATAGGGGGCGACTCCACAGGTGGCGCCGCTTCCCTCTGAAGGCTAGCGGGCGGCACAGGGGCGGGGGGGGAATGGAACCGATAGACCCCCTCGACCATCACCACAAAGCCCACCACAAACGCAACAAAGGTGCTGATACCCACCAACACCCACGGAGGAAGACCAGACAGAGGGGTGCCATTGGTTCCGTGCTGGGCAGTCATACGATCAAAAGAGGGCACGAGCCGGCATCACCTGGGGTTGTTTGAGAAGAAACGGAGTCGGCAAAGCCCAGAGCGCTTCGCCCGCCGCCTCTTCCGAAGGGAAGGGACCGAGCACCAAGAGCCGCGCCTCGCGCTTGGAGAGTACCACCAACTGCAACCCGTTGGGAACGAGGGGGGCAGCTGCCGATCCCCTACCTTGCGGTGCTTGCACCGCATGTGGCGGTGTAAAAGCTAGTTGCCTTTTGGGAAGGGAAGCTCGCTCCCTGGTGGCTGCTTGCACTTGATTCTCCGGCACCGCAACGGTGATCGTCGGACGGGGCGACGATAAGGGAGATGGTTCAGCAAACGCCAAGCTTGGCATTGGGGCAGAGGGAGAGATGGGTTCGGCCTGAGCCGGTGAAGGAGGAATATCCTTCTGGGGAACGGATGCTTCGTTGCGATCCCCAATGAAGGGAGTTGTCTCGCGCTGCGCCAACCAAACCCAGGCCGTTCCCGCCCCGAGCACAAAGGCCACGCTGCTAGCTAATCTCACCAGCCACCGCCACGAAGTCACCGGCTGACCCACCCCTTATCCGCTCATCACAAAGAATTTTCCGTTACAATTCTACCGCCGAATCGTTGCTGGAGTTTGGGAATGAACCGCCAGGCCGCTTTTTTTCTGCTCACATCGCTGCTGTCGTTATCCGCATGTACGACAATGGGCTTCTCGCCCGGGTCCGAACCCAGCACTTCCGCTGGCGCTGGAGGGGAAAACGCCCCTGCACTACTACCGCTCGAACCCATCGAAAGCAGCACACCGGCTGCTCCAGCTCCTTCAGTTGCGGATGTCCCTACGCCTAGTGCGCCAACTGACCTCACCGCCACGATTGCGCCAGGCCAGTGCTGGGTTCAGACGGTCATTCATCCACTGCCAAAACAGCACGCACTTCCCATTGTCGTTCAAGAGGGAACCAAACAGTACGAAGTCAAACCAGCAAAACTGGCGAAAACTACCCAAGAGGTGATCGTGCGCGAGGGAGGCACCACCTACCGCATCGAACCGCCAGTCTATGAAGCAGTGAAAGAGAAGGTGCTCGTCAAACCGGAGGTCCGGCGTACCATCCCCGTTCCCCCCGTCTATGAGGAACGCAGCGAAACCGTGGTGATCGAAGCCGAAAAAACGGTCTTGGAACGGTGCAAAATCCCCGGGATGAACCGACAACTGGAAAGAGCAGCACAACCTTTGTGTGCCCGAAGCCTCCCGGCCAAAACCAAGACAATTAAACGGCGTGTCCTGGTACAGCCAGCCACCACCCGGGAAGAGGTGATCCCTGCAGAGTACAAAGAGGTCACCCGCTGGGTGATGGTGCGCCCCGCCCGCGCTCTCCCGGTTGAGATTCCTCCTACAAAACAGAAGATCGCAGCGCTCACCATTGCCCGCGACGAAGAGGTGACCGAACGCGAAATTCCGCCAAAGGTGGTCGAAATCGTCAGTACCCTTTACGAGGGCGAACCCCGTGCGGCACTTCGCCAAGCAGTCTGCGACGCTGACCTCACCCCCGATCTCGTCAAAGCCGTCCAACAAAAACTCAAGGCCGCTGGCTACGACCCCGGTCCCATCGATGGCAAGTTGGCAATGGCCACCAGTCGGGCGCTCATCGCCTACCAGCGCGACCACGGCCTTGCTGCCGGAGCGCTCACCTTGGAGACGCTAGAACAGCTGGGTGTGAGCGCCACCGTCAAGCACCGCTGACGGTGGGCATGGTCGTCTTTGACCTTACCTGCCCCTTGGACCACCGTTTCGAGCTGTGGGTCCCTTCGGCAGAAACGCTTGATGAACAGATCGCCAAGGGGTGGGTGAGTTGCCCATTGTGCGGCAGCACCAAGGTACGCCGTCTGCCGGCGGCGCCGGCGCTGGTTCGCGGGCACGCATCCTCAGACGATACGCTGAAGTCAGCCGATGCCCCACCCCAACCATTGGCATCGCGCTCCCCTGCTGAGCTTTTAGCTCGCTGGTGGCAGCTCGCGCGCACCCTCAAGAAAGAGGCCGAGGATGTTGGCGTTCGTTTTCCCGAAGAGGCCCGTCGCATTCACCACGGGGAAGCGCCGGCTCGCCCGATCAAAGGGGAGGCAAATCGGGACGAGGTTGTTTCACTGCTGGAAGAGGGGATTCTTGTCCTGCCACTACCGCCCGATCGCGACAAGCTGCAGTGAGACCACAATACACCGCAATGAGCACTTGGACCATCCGCTACGCTTGCCCCATGCGCCTTTGCGACTGCGCACTTAAAGAGCGAAGCGCCCAAACCGCAAAAGGCAGCAAGCGATGAGAAGTGTTCTGGAGCGGGAAACGGGACTCGAACCCGCGACCCCAACCTTGGCAAGGTTGTGCTCTACCAACTGAGCTATTCCCGCATGATCGCGTCATCCAACTGCCTGGAGGCGCGGGCCGGAATCGAACCGACGTCCAAGGATTTGCAGTCCTCTGCATCACCACTCTGCCACCGCGCCACTGGAGCGGGAAACGGGACTCGAACCCGCGACCCCAACCTTGGCAAGGTTGTGCTCTACCAACTGAGCTATTCCCGCTTAGTGATCCGTTATTATACCAGCGGTAGCCCTTAGCTTGTCAACCCGCTGTATGGGTCCAGTACCTTTGGCACTCGGGTTGATGTTGCAGGAGGAATGATAACGGAGATTGCTGGCTGAGGGAATGGTGGGGGCGCTCGGTGTTGTAGAAGACGAGCCAGTCGGCCAGTTTACGGTTAAAGAGCGCAAGGTCGGTGAAGAGCAACTCCTCGTGGTAGTCGACGAAGGACTCTTGGATCGTTCGGTTGAATCGTTCGGCGTGGGCGTTCATCTTCGGGTTTTTGGGGTAGGTGTACCAGCGCTTGATGCCTTGATGCCTTGATCTTCAAGCAGGCGGGCGAAGTCGGCCTCGAACTCACTGCCGTGGAGACACTAGGTAGTGCGATGCCATGCCTAGCGCACCAAGGGCCAAGGAGCACGTGGAGTTTGCTCTTGCCAAGATTGGGGTAGAGCGTGCGGCGCGAGACACCGAAGGCGTCACGGGTCGCGGCCAGGCCGTGCTTGTTGAAAAAGCGCAGGATTTCAAAACGTCGTTGGGCATCTTTGGGCGTCATGTCCCAAAGATACCCCAAAGCCGCTACCCGGTAGAACCCCCGGATGCGGTAGCCGATGTGTTGCACTTGCATGGCATGCCTCCTGGTTCAGAGGAGTGCCAGAGGTTTCTGAGCTTATGCAGGCGGCCAAAACGGAATTTACATTCACACCGCAGAGCAGGTCCTCGTGTTAAGATTGTTCCCATCTGTTATTCCTATTGGAGATGGGAATGGAAACAGTGAATGTGAGTGGCTTGAAAAACAACCCTAGTGAGGCCTTGCGCCTGGCCCATCGGGACATCGTGATCGTGATGAATCGAAACGTGCCGGATGCCGTGCTGGTGGGAATCGATTCCCTGGGGGCCTTGAGTGTCAAGGGGGTTCGTGCCGCGTTGGCAACGGCCTTGTTCCGTGACGGCAGTCTATCGCTGGGGCGCGCTGCGCAACTGGCGGAGATGACCGTATCGGAGTTTGTTTCGCATGTTTCCCGCTTGGGGGTCCCAGTGGTGAAACTGGAGTCCGCTGAGGCCAGGCAGGACATGGACACCCTGGAAGAATGGCTCGCCTCGTCCTGACCGACGCGAGTGTCTTGATCGGCCTGGCGCGGGTAGAGGGCCTGCTGTGGCTGGGGCGCCTGTTCGGCACGGTGTGGATGCCAGTGGAAGTGCGCCGGGAGGTATTGCCGGGCACGGGGGTGGCAGACGAGCAGGCAATCAGGTTGGCCGAGGGGGCCGGGATTTTGAGGCTGTGGCCGGACGAATCGCCCACCCAGCCGGATTTGCCTGACCTCGACGAGGGTGAGGCGGCCTGCATCCGTCTTGGTCTCGCCCATGCAAGGGGGGCATTGCTGCTCATGGCACCTGATCCGCGCGATCTTTTCTAGCCAACAATCGTCTTATGGGCTTCAATCCACGCCTCTGGCAAGATAATGGACAGTTGGGCGCTTAGAAGGCGATGGCGGTACAAGCGCAGCAGCGCTTTGTCGCGGGTGATCAGCCATCGGGCAGCATGGGCAAAGGCGCATTCCAGGAATTTTTGGTCTTCTGGGTCGCGGCATAGCGGCAGCTGGGAGCGTTGACACCAACCCTCATCGGGGTGGGGCAGCACGGTTACCCATTGGTCGAAGGCATGGGCCGCGGCGGTAGCCGGGCGGTCAGCCTCTTTGGCTAACCGCGCAAGTGTCGTTTGCCATTCGCGCACGAGCGGCGGTGAGGCGATCGGTTCGAGAGCGCGCGTGGCGATCGCTTCGTGCAGTCGGGTCAGGCGGGGGTCGTCGAACCACCAGAGCGCCAACGCCGTGTTGGTGTCGAGCACCACACGCGGCGTTGGCGGCAGCAAGCAAGGGGCTCGGTTCAGAGGCGGACCTTCACGTAGCTCCCCGGCGCCTCTTCAATCACTGGCAGCGGGCCAGCAGCGGGATCGCGCGCCGGCACTTTGGTGGCATCTAGAGTCAGCATCCACTCGTTCCAATGGGTCCACCAGGAACCGGGGCGCTGGGTGGCTCCAGTTAGCCACTCATCAGGGTTTTCCGGCAGCGGTTTGACCGGGTTGGTCCAGTAGCTATATTTGTTTGCCGACGGTGGGTTGACGATTCCGGCAATGTGGCCAGAGCCGCCTAGCACGAAGGTGACGTCCGCGCCGGTGAAGTGGCGGGCACCCTGGTAGGTGCTTTTCCACGGGGCGATGTGGTCTTCGACGGTCGAGATGAAGTAGCAGGGGTGTTTGATTTGCCTCAGGTCAATACCAGTGCCGGCGATTTCGATGCCATTTGGTTCCACCAGTTTATTTTCTAGGTACATTTTGCGTAGGTAAAAGGAGTGCATCGCTGCCGGCATCCGGGTGGAGTCGGAGTTCCAGTAAAGAAGATCGAAGGGAAACGGTTCACGGCCAAGCAGGTAGTTGTTGACGACAAAAGACCAGATAAGGTCGTTGGCGCGCATCATATTGAAGGTGGCGGCCATCTCGCTCCCTTCTAGGTAACCGCGCTCTTGCATTCTCTTTTCAAGCTGGGCAACCGTCTCCGGGGTGGTGAAGACACCCAGTTCGCCCGGTTCCGAGAAGTCGGTGAGGGTTGTGAAGAAGGTGGTCGAGGCCAACCGTTTTTGCCGTTTGGCCGCCAGCCAAGCGGCGGTGGTGGCGAGCAGCGTCCCCCCCAGGCAATAACCGGCGGCGTTAACGACCCGCTCGCCTGTCTGCTTCTCGATGGCATCAAGGGCGGCGATCACCCCCTCTTGCATATAGTCGGCAAAAGTTTTTCTGGCCAGGCGTTCGTCGGGGTTGACCCAGGAGAGGATGAAGACGGTGTGCCCTTGCTCGACCAACCACTTGACCAGTGAATTCTTTTCGCGCAGATCGAGGATGTAGTACTTGTTGATCCACGGTGGGACGATAAGCAGCGGGCGCTTGTAGACCTCCTTGGTGGTTGGGGCGTATTGGATAAGTTGGGCAAGTTCTGTTTGATGGATGACCTTGCCAGGGGTCGTGGCGATGTTTTTGCCCAGTTCGAACGCTTCGGTATCAGTCATGCGGATGCGCAGCTGCCCGCCCCCCTCTTCTAGGTCGCGCAGCAGGTTCTTGAGCCCATTGACGAGGTTCTGGCCATGAGTACGTAGGGTTTCCTGAAAGACTTCGGGGTTGGTCAGGGCGAAGTTCGATGGGGAGAGCGCTTCGATAAAGTTGCGGGTAAAGAAGTTGATTTTTTTCTGGGTCGTCTCGTCTACCCCCTCCAAACAGCAGACTGTTTCGTGGATGCGCCGGGCTGCGATCAGGTAGGATTGTTTGATGAAGTCAAAGAGAAAGTGTTCTTCCCACTCTTTGGCCTTGAACCGTTTGTCGTTCTTCTCCGGGACGGCAACTGGGGGTGTCTGCACGCCCATCATCTTGAGCATAGCGTGTTGCCACAGGTTGAAGTAGTCCCACATCAGGTTCATCTGGGCCTGGGCCAGCTTATAGGGATTGGCTAAAAGTTTAGCCATCATCTGCAGGTAGGTTTGAGCAATGCCCAGCTCGTCGCTGGGGGGGGTAAGGCCCTTTTTGAGTTGCTGGGTGGTGTATTCGGTCAGTACCTTGGCCGCCCGTTCGGCTACCTCAGCAAAGATTTTGGCCATCTCCTGTGGGTCGGGTAGGCTGGGGTTGGCCTCTGCCGGTGCGGCGCTGTTCTTGGTCTCGCTCATTAAGTTCTCCCTCGTGTCGTCGTAAAAATGTTAGGCTGGAGCAAATCGTATCATACCGTCAGGGGTGCGCTGGCGAACCAATAACCCCCGGTGCCAGGCGTAATTGAGGTGAGCGATCGTCTCGCCCATGGCAAAGACCAGCTGGTGTGTATCGAGGGGACGGGGAAAGAGGGTAGCGATCAGTTCGGCTGCTTGTCTTGGCTTGTCGACCGCAGCAATGAGCTGGTTGAGTCGCGCCTCGTGGTGGGTGATGAGTGCTTTGACCCGAGCTGCGATACCGCGAAAGGGGAGCCCATGCGAGGGCAGCACCAGCGTGTCGCTTGGTAGTGGCTCAAAGGCAGCTAGCGAGTGCAGGAATTCGCTGAGGGGATCGGAATCGGGGGCAACTGCCCAAACGCTGACATTGGTGGAAATCTTAGGCAGCAGCATGTCACCCGAGATCAGGACGCCCGCCTCGGGAGAGTAGAGGCTGACGTGTTCCGGCGCATGGCCATAGCCGACAATCACCTGCCAGTGCCGGTTGCCCAGGGTAAGGGTGTCGCCGTGGCGCAGCCGGTGAAAAGTGGTCGGCAGTTCTGGAACGCCGCGCCGGTAAGCGTTGCCACGCGAGAGGAGCGCTTCTTGATGTTCGGCAGCCAGACCATGTTCGGCAAAGAAACGGACCATATCGACGTGGCCATGACCGGGTGCTTCCAGCCAGACGGCGTAACCCGACAAGAGTTCGCCGTGGCTCATCCACAGCTCCAGGCCATATTCGGCCATGAGCCAGGCGGCAAGGCCGAGGTGGTCGGGGTGGAAGTGGGTGACGATCACCCGCGTGGGCCGAAAGCGGGCAAGCAGTTCACGCCACGCCTGTTGCACGGCGGGAAGGCCATAGCCACTGTCGATGATCGCCCAGCCATCGCCATCGGCAACGAGCCATAGGTTGATGTGATCAAGGGCAAAGGGCAGCGGCATCCGCACCCAGTAAATGCCTGGGGTCACCTCGATTGCCGCGGCAATCGCTGGTGGATCGGGGAAGGGGAAAGCGAGCGCAGTCATGGTCGGTCGGGTCTGAGAAAAGTGCGATTTTGTGCTATCTTGCCGTTGACGTCAACGGTAATGGGAGTAACGCATGGGGAGTCATGCGGCAACTTTTTCAATTAGCGACCTTGCCCGTGAGTTTGAGATCACGCCGCGAACGATTCGCTATTACGAGGAGCACGGCATTCTGGCTCCGCGACGCGAAGGGCGGCAGCGGGTCTATTCGCGTGCTGACCGCACGCGGTTGAAACTTGCTCTGCGCGGCAAACGTTTGGGGTTGTCGCTCGCGCAGATCAAAGAGCTTCTCGATATGTATGACGGGATGCACAACTCGCCAACGCAGATCCGCGAGTTCCTGCGCGTACTCAGTGAGCGGCGGGCACGGCTTGAGCAGCAGCGGCGCGATATCGAGGCGGTGCTTGCCGAGATCGATCAGCTTGAACGACAGTGTCACCAGGCGCTTGCCGAGGGCAGCGGAGCATCAGTGGCGAAGGGGGTGTAGACAAGCGGCTCCGCTTTCGGTATCGTTACGTTGACGTAAACGTAAACAAAAGGAGCTGTCGATGGCGATTCCTTCGCTCGATATGGGTTTGGATGAGACGCTGCTGGCGCTGCGCGACTCGGTCCGCGCCTTCTGCGACAAAGAGATTGCGCCGCGCGCTGCGGAGATCGATCGCACCAACACCTTTCCGGCCGATCTGTGGCGTAAGCTCGGCGATCTTGGTGTCCACGGTATGACCGTCGATGAGGCCTACGGCGGGGTCAATATGGGGTACTTGGCCCATATCATCGTGATGGAGGAGATTAGCCGCGCCAGTGCGGCGGTTGGGCTCTCCTATGGGGCGCACTCTAACCTGTGCATCAACCAGATCCACCGCAACGGGACTCCAGAGCAAAAGGAGCGTTATCTGCCCAAACTGGTGGCAGGAGCCTGTGTGGGGGCGCTGGCGATGAGCGAACCCAACGCCGGTTCTGATGTTGTTTCGATGCAGCTGCGTGCCGAGAAGCGTGGCGACCGTTGGATATTAAACGGCAGCAAGATGTGGATCACCAACGGTGGGGATGCTGATGTGCTGGTGGTCTATGCCAAGACCGATCCCGCCGCTGGGCCCCGTGGCATCACCGCCTTCCTGGTCGAAAAAGGGATGAAGGGGTTTAGTGCTGGCAGCAAACTCGACAAGCTCGGTATGCGCGGTTCCAACACCTACCCGCTCTTTTTCGATGAGTGCGAAGTGCCGGAAACGAACGTACTGGGCGAGGTAGGCGGAGGGGTCAAGGTGCTGATGAGCGGCCTTGATTACGAACGGGCAGTGCTTGCCGGCGGACCGCTGGGGATCATGGATGCCTGCATGGAGGTGGTGGTTCCCTACCTGCACGAACGCAAGCAGTTCGGCCAGCCGATTGGCGAATTCCAGCTGATGCAGGGGAAAGTGGCCGACATGTACGCCACGTGGAGCGCCACGCGGGCGCTGGTCTATGCAGTCGGGCGGGCACTTGATCGCCATGACCACAGCCGCCACCTGCGCAAGGATTGCGCTGCGGCAATCCTCTATGCGGCAGAAAAGGCGACCTGGATGGCCGGCGAGGCGATTCAGTGTCTGGGGGGCAATGGCTACATCAATGAGTACCCCACCGGCCGGTTGTGGCGCGATGCCAAACTCTATGAGATTGGCGCAGGCACCTCGGAGATCCGCCGCTGGCTGATCGGCCGTGAGCTCTTTGCTGAAACCGCGTAACCGATTACTGCTTTGGCAACAAGGAGAAGACGATGGATCGCAAAGGTGATGATATCGTGATCGTATCAGCCGCGCGCACCCCGATGGGCGGCTTCCAGGGGGATCTGGCCACGCTCACTGGTCCGCAGTTAGGGGCCGTGGCGATTCGCGCGGCAGTGGCCCGTGCTGGGATTGCGCCGGAACGGGTCGACGAGGTGCTGATGGGCAACGTGCTGCAGGCCGGTGAGGGGCAGGCGCCGGCGCGCCAGGCAGCGCTTGGCGCCGGGCTACCCAAGTCAGTGGGGTGCACGACGGTCCATAAGGTGTGCGGTTCGGGGATGAAGGCGATGATGCTCGCCTTCGATGGGCTCAAGGCCGACAGCTTTTCTGTGGCCGTGGCCGGCGGGATGGAGTCGATGAGCAATGCGCCTTATCTGTTGCCGAAGGTGCGCGCCGGGTTGCGGCTTGGGCACGGGCAGGTGATCGACCACATGTTCTTTGACGGCCTAGAAGATGCTTACGACAAAGGGCGGTTAATGGGGACGTTTGCCGAAGATACTGCCCAGCATTACGGTTTTACCCGCGAGCAGCAGGATGCTTATGCCATCGAATCGACCAAACGGGCCATCGCTGCGATCCAGAGCGGGGCATTTGCCTGGGAGATCGAGCCGGTGACCGTTGCCGGGCGTGGCGGCGAGCGGGTAGTCAAGGATGATGAGCAGCCGCTCAAAGCCAAGATCGACAAGATCCCTACCCTCAAGCCGGCTTTCCGCAAGGATGGCACGGTAACCGCTGCCAACTCCTCGTCGATCTCCGACGGTGCGGCTGCCCTGGTACTGATGCGCCGCACCACCGCCGAGGCGCTGGGGTGCGCGCCGCTTGCCCGCATCGTGGCCCATGCGACCCACGCCCAGGAGCCGGCATGGTTTACCACTGCCCCCGTGGGGTCGATCCAGAAGGTGCTGGCCAAGGCGGGGTGGAAGGTGGAGGACGTCGATCTTTTTGAGATCAACGAGGCCTTTGCCGTGGTCACGATGGCGGCGATGAAGGAGCTGGGGTTGCCCCACGAGCAGGTTAATTACCACGGTGGGGCCTGTGCGCTGGGTCATCCGATCGGGGCGTCTGGGGCGCGGATCGTCGTCACTTTGCTTGCTGCTTTGCGCCAGACTGGTGGCAAACGGGGTGTGGCAAGCCTTTGTATCGGCGGGGGAGAAGCGACCGCATTGGCGATTGAGTGCGAATGAGCCGATGGCGTTGCGCTTTACGCTGGCCGCGCTCTTTCTCTGGCTGATTGCTCGTAGCCGTGGCCTTTTGACACCCAGGCGGTGCATATCCTTGGGGCAGCGCGGGCTGCCCTCTTTATCAATCTGGTGCCAGTTGCCGGCGTGACGATGACCACGAAACCACCAAAGGAGTGAGACTGTGCTGTTAAACGAAGACCATCGCATGATCCGTGAGGCGATCCGCCAATATGTTGAGGCCGAAATTGTCCCGAACGCGGCGGCATGGGACCGCGACCATACCTTTCCGCTTGCGGCATTGCGCGGTTTGGGCGAGCTGGGGGCACTTGGCGTGACCGTGCCCACCGACTGGGGCGGTGCTGGGTTGGATACGCTGGCTCTTGCCCTGGTCATCGAAGAGATTGCCGCTGGCGATGGGGCCACCTCGACGATCGTCTCGGTGCAGAATTCGCTGGTCAATGCGATTTTGTTCCGCTATGGCACTCAGGCGCAAAAGGAGTGCTGGTTGCCAAGGCTGGCCCGTGGCGAGGCACTCGGTTGCTTCTGCTTGACCGAGCCGCACGTCGGTTCCGATGCTGGCGCCATCCGCACCCGTGCCGAGCAGACCAGCGATGGTTGGGTGATCAATGGCGTCAAGCAGTTTATCACCACCGGTAAAAACGCCGACGTTGCCATCGTCTTTGCCGTCACCGATCCTGCTGCTGGCAAGCGCGGCATCTCCTGTTTCCTTGTTCCCACCGCTAACCCTGGTTATCTGGTGTCCCGCCTGGAGGAGAAACTGGGCCAACATGCCAGCGATACAGCTCAGATTACTTTTGACCAGTGTCGGGTGCCGCACGAGGCGTTGATTGGCCAAGAGGGAGAAGGGTACAAGATCGCCTTGGCCAACCTGGAGGGGGGGCGGATCGGGATTGCAGCCCAGAGTGTGGGCATGGCCCGGGCGGCGCTTGCTGCGGCGCTCACCTACGCTAAGGAGCGGGAGGCGTTTGGCCAGCCGATCGTCCATCATCAGGCCGTCGGCTTTAAGTTGGCCGAAATGGCTACCCAGATCGAGGCGGCCCGCCAGCTCCTTTGGCACGCGGCGGTAAAGCGCGATGCGGGGGAGCCGTGCCTAAAAGAGGCGTCGATGGCTAAACTCTTTGCTTCGGAAATTGCCGAACGGGTCGCCTCCAGCGCCATCCAGATTCTGGGTGGTTACGGGTATGTGCGCGACTTCCCTGTCGAACGGATCTACCGCGACGTGCGGGTCTGCCAGATCTATGAAGGGACGAGCGAAATTCAAAAGTTGGTGATCGCGCGCGATCTGGTCAACCACGGGGTATGAGGAGGCGTTGGATGAAACGACTGACCACCAGAATTGACGTCAAATCGCCCGAATTTGCTGAAAATCGCCGGGCGATGCAGGCGCTGGTCGAGGAGCTCCGCGCTATTGTTGCCCGTCTGCGTCAAGGGGGGGGCGAAGCGGCACGGGCCAAACATGTTGCCCGGGGGAAACTGCTCCCCCGCGAGCGGATCGACCGGTTGCTCGATCCGGGGGCCCCTTTTCTTGAGATCGGACAACTGGCTGCCTACGGCTGCTACGACGATGAGGCGCCTTCAGCTGGCGTGATTACCGGCGTGGGCCGGGTGGCCGGCGTCGAGTGCATGATTGTTGCTAACGATGCCACCGTCAAAGGGGGAACCTACTATCCTCTTACCGTGAAAAAACACCTGCGGGCGCAAGAGATCGCTGAGCAAAACCGCCTGCCCTGCCTCTACCTGGTCGATTCGGGCGGCGCCTACCTGCCGCTACAGGACGAGGTCTTTCCCGACCGCGACCACTTCGGCCGCATCTTTTACAACCAGGCGCGCATGAGCGCTCAGGGGATCCCGCAGATTGCGGTGGTGATGGGTTCATGCACGGCAGGTGGTGCCTATGTGCCGGCAATGAGCGACGAGACGATCATCGTCAAGAACCAGGGGACGATCTTCCTGGGTGGGCCGCCACTGGTTAAGGCCGCCACCGGCGAAGTGGTCACCGCCGAGGAGCTGGGAGGTGGTGACGTCCATACCCGCATCTCTGGGGTGGCCGACCATCTTGCCGAAAACGACCAGCACGCGATCACCTTGGCACGACGTATCGTGGCCCACCTCAACTGGCGTAAACCGGTCGACCTCGCCTTAGGAAGCGGCGAACCGCCCGCCTACGACCCCGAGGAGCTCTACGGGGTGGTTCCCGTCGACCTGCGCAAACCCTACGATGTGCGCGAAGTGATTGCCCGGCTCGTTGATGGTTCGCGTTTCGACGAATTCAAACCGCGCTACGGCACGACGCTGGTCACCGGTTTTGCTGAACTCTTCGGCTATCCGGTGGGGGTCGTGGCCAACAACGGCATCCTCTTTTCCGAGTCGGCGCTTAAAGGGGCGCACTTCATCGAATTATGCGCTCAGCGCGGCATCCCGCTCTTGTTCCTGCAGAACATCACCGGTTTCATGGTTGGCAAGAAGTACGAGCACGGCGGGATTGCCAAGGATGGGGCGAAGATGGTTACCGCCGTCTCCTGTGCCGAAGTGCCCAAGATCACTGCGATCATCGGGGGGTCTTTTGGTGCCGGCAACTACGGGATGTGCGGCCGAGCCTATTCACCGCGCTTTTTGTGGACCTGGCCCAACAGCCGGATCTCGGTGATGGGCGGGGAACAGGCAGCAAGCGTCTTGGCCCAGGTGCGGCGCGAGGCGATCGAAGCCAAGGGGGGGGTGTGGTCGGCATCGGAAGAGGAGGCGTTCAAGGCGCCGATCCGTGCCCAGTATGAGCGGCAGGGGCACCCTTATTACGCCAGCGCCCGGTTATGGGACGACGGGGTGATCGACCCGGCGCAGAGCCGCGAAGTGCTCGGGTTGTCGCTTTCAGCGGCGCTTAACGCGCCGATTCCCCCCAGCCGTTTTGGCGTTTTCCGCATGTAAGAGGAGCTGAGAATGGTGTGGACGACTCTGGAGATCGACCAGCGCGGTGCAGTCGCCTGGGTGTGGATGAACCGGCCAGCGGTGCACAACGCCTTCAACGCCCAGGTGATTGCCGAGCTAACTGAGGCCTTTGCCGAACTCGACCAGGCACCGGTGCGCGTGGTGGTGCTGGCCGGACGCGGCAAGAGCTTTTCCGCAGGCGCCGACCTGGAGTGGATGAAGGCAGCCGGGGCAGCCAGCGAAGCTGAAAACCGCGAGGATGCCCGCCGTCTGGCGCAGATGTTAGCGATGATCGCCAACTGCCGCAAACCAACGATTGCCCGAGTGCACGGCGCGGCCTTGGGTGGTGGAATGGGGTTGGCCTGTGCCTGTGACATCTGTGTCGCGAGCGACCGCGCCCAGTTCGGCACTACGGAGGTGCGCTTTGGCATCATCCCGGCAGCGATTAGCCCCTATGTGCTGCGGGCCATTGGACCGCGCCAGGCGCTACGCTACTTCCAGACTGGGGAGCGGATCGATGCTGCCACCGCGCAGCGGCTGGGTATCGCCCACGAGGTAGTGGCTGAGGAGGCGCTTGATGAGACGATCGAGCGGATCGTCGCCGCGCTCTGTCAAGGGGGGCCGCAGGCGCTCACTGAGGCCAAGGCGCTGATCGGCGCGGTTGCCCATCGTCCGATCGATGCTGCGATCGCTGAGGAGACCGCAGCGCGGATCGCGCGGGTGCGGGCAGGCGACGAGGCGCGCGAAGGGCTGGCGGCCTTCCTGGAAAAACGGCCTGCTGCCTGGTGCGGCTAGGAAGGGAGCGGCCATGTTTCGCAAAATCTTGATTGCCAACCGCGGTGAGATTGCCTGTCGGGTGATCCGCACGGCGCGGCGCCTTGGCATCCAGACCGTCGCTGTCTATTCCGATGCCGATCGCGGCGCGCTGCATGTGCGGCTTGCCGATGAGGCGGTTTATATTGGCCCAGCCCCGGCGCGCGAGTCCTACCTCCAGGGCGAACGGATCCTTACTGCGGCCCAACGGACCGCAGCTGAGGCGATCCACCCTGGTTACGGTTTTCTCTCCGAAAATGAGGCCTTTGCCGAGGCCTGCCGCCAGGCGGGCATTGTCTTTATCGGCCCGCCGCCTGCGGCGATTCGTGCCATGGGCGACAAATCTCGGGCCAAGGCGTTGATGGCCCAGGCCGGGGTGCCGCTCACCCCAGGGTACCACGGTGAGGATCAGAGCGATGAGCGGCTCTTGGCCGAGGCTGAGCGGATTGGCTACCCAGTGCTCATCAAGGCGTCGGCCGGGGGCGGGGGAAAGGGAATGCGGCGCGTCGACCAGCCCCAAGAGTTCCTGACGGCGCTTGCTGCTTGCCGACGCGAGGCCGCCGCGGCCTTTGGCGATGATCGGGTGTTGATCGAACGCTACGTGCTCGAGCCGCGGCACGTTGAGGTACAGATCTTCGCCGACCGGTTTGGCCATGTTCTCTACCTTTTCGAGCGCGACTGCTCGGTTCAGCGTCGCCATCAGAAAGTGCTGGAAGAGGCGCCTGCTCCCGGGGTGACTGAAGCCGAACGGCGGGCGATGGGGGAGGCTGCGGTGGCCGCAGCCCGCGCCGTTGGCTATGAGGGGGCCGGAACGGTCGAATTCATCCGGGCACCCGATGGCAGCTTCTACTTCATGGAGATGAACACCCGGCTGCAGGTAGAACATCCGGTGACCGAGATGATCACGGGATTAGACCTTGTCGAGTGGCAGTTGCGTGTGGCTGCTGGGGAACCCTTGCCGCTCACTCAAGAGGCGGTGGTACGCCACGGCCACGCAATCGAAGCCCGGCTCTACGCCGAAGACCCGGAGAAAGGGTTCCTGCCGGCAACGGGGCGGCTCTCCCATCTGGAGTTCCCTGAAGAGGGGGGTGATGTGCGCGTCGATACCGGGGTTGCCGAAGGTGATGAGATCACCCCCTACTACGACCCGATGATTGCCAAACTGATCGTCTGGGGCCCCGACCGCGAGGCGGCACGTCGGCGGTTGGAGCGGGCGCTGGCTGACACCCGTATCGTCGGGGTGGCTAACAACGTCGATTTTCTGCTCCGGGTGGTGGCCAGCCCCTCCTTTCGAACGGCGCAACTCACCACCGCCCTGATCGAGCGCGAACACGACTGGCTCTTTGGTTGCCGCACGTTGCCCGTCGAGGCGTGGTGGGCGCTTGCCTGTGCCGAATATGAGCGGGAGCGTCAGGAGGCAGCGACCCGGGCAGCGGCCAGCGGCGAACCCCATTCGCCGTGGCATTCGGTTGCTGGCTGGCGGCTCAACGGGCCCGCGGTGCGCACCTGGCGCTTTTGCGATGGCAGCAAGGTGGGCACTGTTTGCGCCGAATCGCTTGCGTCGGGAACTTTCCGGATGACCCTACTTGCTGACCCAGCCGATGGGAATGCCCCTTCGGCAACGGTCGCCTACCACCGCGAACCCGACGGCATGTTGCTCCTTGAGATCGATGGCTGGCGCACCCGCGCCGAGGTGATCGGCTACGGGGCGCAGCGCATCCTGTTTGTTGCTGGCGGCGCCTACCGCTTCGAAGCGGTGGCCGAAGCGTGGCAAGGGGGCGATGCAGTAGCAAGCGACGGGCAGATCATCGCGCCGATGCCGGGACGGGTCATCGCGGTGGCCGTTCGCGAAGGGGAAGAGGTGGCTGCCGGTGCCCCGCTCGTCGTTCTTGAAGCAATGAAGATGGAACATACCCTCACCGCTCCGGTGGCGGCGCGGGTCACTGCGCTGCATTGCGCCGCCGGCGATCAGGTGAGCGATGGGGCGCTGCTGGTGTGTCTTGACCCGCTACAGCAGGCCAAGGGACAAATGGCAGCGGAGGTGTCGGCATGATCCGTGGTCCAGATCGCGTCCAAATTGTCGAGGTGGGGCCGCGCGACGGGTTGCAGAACGAGCCGACGTTGGTTCCAACAGCCACTAAACTCGCGTTGATCGAACGGTTGGTGGCCACCGGTCTTTCGGTGATCGAAGCGACTGCATTCGTTTCGCCCAAATGGGTGCCGCAGATGGCCGACCACCAAGAGCTCCTTGCCGCACTTCACTGCCAGCCCCGTGCCGCACGTTTTCCGGTGCTCGTTCCCAACCTTCAAGGGTTAGAGCGGGCGCTAGCCGCCGGTGCCAGCGAGATTGCCATTTTTACTGCCGCCTCCGAGACCTTCTGCCGCAAAAACATCAACTGCTCGATCAGCGAATCGCTTGACCGGTTCGCCCCCGTGATCGAGCGGGCGCAAAGCGCGGGGGTGGCGGTACGCGGTTATGTCTCGTGCGTCGTCGGCTGCCCTTTTGAAGGCGCGATCGCGCCAACGGCGGTGGCCGCAGTAGCCAAAGCGCTCTACGAGATGGGGTGCTACCAGATCTCGCTGGGGGATACGATTGGCGTCGGAACCCCGGCGGCGATCAGTCAGCTCATCGAAACGGTGGGCCAAGTGGTGCCGGTTGCGCACCTTGCTGGCCACTTTCACGACACCTACGGCATGGCGGTGGCCAATGTGGTTGCCGCCTGGCAGTTGGGGGTGGCCACTTTCGATGCCTCTGTTGGCGGTCTTGGCGGCTGCCCCTACGCTCCCGGCGCAGCGGGCAACGTTGCCACCGAAGCACTCGTCTATCTCTTTGAGGGGATGGGGGTGACCACCGGGGTGGCGCTCGATTCCCTGGTGGCAACCGCCTGGTGGATCGCCGACCAGCTCGGCCGCCAGCCGCAGTCGCGGGTGGCGCTGGCGTGGCGGGCCAAGCAGCAGGCACATGCTGGCTGAGTTTCTCACCTGGTTGGTCACACCCGCCCCGTGGTTGGCTCGACGGTTCGGCTATCTCCAGGAGTCGGTGGCCATCGCAGCCCGTTACCGCCGCTGCCGCCTGGCGTGGGAGCCGCACCTTACCAACACCTGCCAGGCAGTGCTCGCCTTTTCCAAACGACAGAAAAAGCGGCGAACACTGGTTGTGCTCGGGTCAGGGCATGGCCTTGACCTACCGCTTGCCGCTCTTGCCAACAGCTGGCAGCGGATCGTGCTTGTCGATCTTGTGCACCCCTGGTCGATCCGCCGCCAGGTATGGCGCTGGCGCCACGTCCAACTGGCCACCTGGGATATTGCTGGGGTAGTCGAGGCGCTTGCCGCATCCCCCGATCGCTTGCCCACGCCATCGCCCCGCTGGCCCCTCCCTGCCGATTGCGATGGGCTGATCTCGCTCAATGTCATGGCGCAGCTCCCCATCGTTCCGCTGGCTTTCCTTCACCGCCACGGCTGGTCAGAGGAAGCGCTAAAGGAGTGGGCTCGGGCAATCGTTGCTGCCCATTGGAAGCAGCTTGCCGCTGCCGGCGTGCCAACACTCCTGATTACCGATGTTGCCGCCACCTGGCGTTCCCTTAAGTCCGACGGTTCCAGCGATCAGAAGGGTGGTTTTGATGCCCCATCAGAGTTAGAGCCATCCACCTGCTCCCAGGAAGAGACCCTCTTTGGTTTTACCCTGCCGATCCTGCCGCAGCGCGTTTGGACCTGGACAATTGCCCCTGCTGGCGAGTTGGCGCCTGAGATCGAGCGGCATTTGACGGTTGTGGCGGTGGAGGTATAAACAAGCGCAATCGGGGTGTAGCCATCAAGCGATCATGACGAAACGGCTCGATCGCTTTGAAGTCGCTCTTACCGAGCGCCAAGGGCCCCACCTCGCCTTGATCAGGTCCTAGGTCTTCATCCCTGGCAAGACCGGAAGTTTTGGGTCGATTACCGCTTCCACCTGCGCCGCCTGGCAGCATTGCCCAGGCTGGCTCTGTTAGCAACCGGTCGGGCTCGGAGCTATAATTTTGAGCAACACAGCACGGAGCGCCGCCATGACCACCGCCGCCGAGATGAGCTGGGACGACATTAAGGCCATCGTGGCAGAACTCGCCATCCAGAGCAAGGAAACCGACCGCAAGATGCGCGAAGTCTTCGCACGTTTCGACAACCTCTCACGCCGCTTTGGCGACCTGGGCAACCGCCTGGGCGAGTTCGTCGAGGCGATGGTCGAACCCGCGCTGGTGGACCTCTTTCGTGCGCGCGGGCTCGATGTCAGCGAAGTCCATCGCCGCGTGACCTCGCACCGTGGCGCAGAGAGGATCGAGATCGATCTACTCGTGGTCGATGGCGACACCGCGGTTGCGGTCGAGTGCAAAAGCCGCTTGACCAAAGAGGAGGTGGAGCGGCATGTTGAGCGCATGAACAAGTTCAAGCGGCTGCTGCCGAAGTATGCCGACATGCAGGTTCATGGGGCGGTGGCCGGGATGGTGGTCGGTGAGGATGCGGTTGAAGCCGCCCAGTCCGCCGGTTTGTGGGTGCTGGCCCAGTCGGGCGAGACCGTGGCACTCAAGAACGACCCCGACTTTGCGCCGCGGGTGTGGTGAGCTGCGAGCGCGAAACAACAAGGACTCATCATGACCGACTGGAGCGACAGATACGTTACTGACATTACCCTGAATTCGTAGTCATTAAGGTCGAAACTCTCCTGTAAGCTGTCTGGCATGAAATATCCGCCTGACCATGCTGATTTTTACCTGAATCCGTGGTCGTTGAATCTGAAACTTTTCCTGTAGGCGATTGGGCATGAATTTTCAGTCTGGCGACGCGGGTGATCGGTCTGTCAAAGCTCTTTCGAG
>Ga0308419_1000779_pt1 | contig 22169 bp, 19 predicted proteins | sample HotsprSampleMS50_FD_203674 | JGI IMG/M metagenome (GOLD analysis project Ga0308419, IMG submission 203674) | Hot spring phototrophic mat microbial communities from Mushroom Spring, Yellowstone National Park, Wyoming, United States - 20090730_MS50 ... | reverse complement strand
GGGACCGCTGTGGCTGGGACCGCTGCACGACCATGCGTTTTTGAGCGCGATGCACCGCGCCGCGCGGGAAGACTATTTCGCCGACGCGCGACGGTTTATCGCCAAGCTGAACCGCGAGCTGGACGAGTTGCCGATTGTGTATAGCCTGCCCGTGATTGCGGATCGTTTGAACCGTTCCGTGCCGTCCACGCGGCAGGCGATACGGTTTTTGCGGGCGCAGGGCTACCGCGCCTCGCCTGTGCATCACTGCGGGAGCGCCATCCGCACGGATGCGCCCCTAAAGGTATTGTTGGGGTTATGGGAGGAGTAGCTCACTCCTCGCCATCCTAATCCCCCAACTCCAAGCACGCGCTTTATCTACCCCATTAAGCCCGCACTGGGGGCTCCACTTTCGCCAGATGCGGTAGAGTTCGCGGTAGTAGCCCTGTGTGCGCTTACTGCGCGGGGGTGGGTTCTCCGCCATCTCTTTAAGGTATCGCTCCATCGCCGAGTCGTCGCAGCCCTTGAACAGGTAGTACCCGATTGCCTTCTGTGCTTCGTTGAAGTCCACATCGGCGCGGCGGAGCAGGTTCTCCAGCCGTTTCGCCGCCTCCATGATTTTGTCCCACGGCATGGCGTCCTCCTTCAGTAGGGGTCGGCAGGGGCGGTTTCTTGTAGCCCTGCCTCGTTCAGAATCGTTTCCAGTTTGCCGAGCGCGTCGCCGTCGATGAGCGCGTCGTCGTCGATGAGTTCGTCGGCGGCGTTAGCGCACTGTGTGAGAAAGTCGTTCAGGTCATCCCCAGCGAGGGTCTTTGCCTGTCCCAGCCGCCCTGTCGCCTTGAGCGAGTCTGCGCCTTGCAGCAGCGTGACGCGGTTGAGGATAATCTGCACGCTGCCCAGTCCGACGGGTTTGCCCCCGCCGAGCTTGATGGGGAATGGATGGTCGGGGTGCAGTCCCAGCGCGGTGAGCAGCACGCCCAGTTCCGCCTCGCTGAGGTTGAGGAAGTGGATGCGCAGGGGCAGTTCCGCGTCGCTTTTGATGCAGGCGCGCGGGTCTGCGCCCGATGGGGGGCGTGCGTGGCGGTAGAACTTGCGCCCCCTCGCTTGGTTGCCCTGCAAGTAGCGCGGCGGTAGACCGCGTCCGCCTCGCGCAGGCGTCCACAACAGCGGCGTGCCCAGCAGCACCAGCGACCCCCTCGGCGCGACGGCGTCCTCGAAGCTCACATGCCCCTGATAGTCCTGCGCGCCGAACAGGCGACACGCGATGCACAGGTCGTTGACGCTCATACAGCCGCCGTAGCCCTGCGGGATGTAGGGGCGGTGCCTGCTCTGTGTGATGCGGATGCACGAGCGCGTGATGGCTTCCACGATGCTGCGCACTGCGCCCTTGATGGACGAGCCTGGGATGAGGTAGCGTCGGCGGACGGCGTCCGCCTCGCGCACGGGCTTAGACGCCTGCAGTGCGGCGAGGTACTCTTGGTTGCCAGCCTTGGTGAAGTCGCTGTAGCCCGACCCGACATGCACGGGCGTTAGAGTGTGCAGGGTCAGCTCCAGCGTGCCGCTCAGTAAGCGCGGGTTCAGTTTGTCTTGCCCCGCGCCCTGCTCGCGGTTGGGGCGCCCCTTCGGGAACGGCACGAAATCGTAGGGTTTTTCTCCGTTCATCGCTCAAACTCCTCCATTCTGATTCCTGCGTAGCGGATGTAGCGCAGGCGGCGTTCTGGGTCGTAGTAGTAATATGTGTCGGCGACAACCTTCTGAATGGGATTGCGGCTGGGCGCGAGGGGTATGCCGTAGTCGAACACAGCGGGGAAGGCGACCTCTGCCAGTTGGGTGGTTGCGCCGCCCGCGCGTTTGGGCGGGTCGCCCAGCAGGATGTGCATCCGCTCTTCGGCGTCGTACTCGCCGCAGGCTTCCCAAGCGTCGTGGGGCGGTTCCAGCGTCTCGGTGAGCAGCAGCAGGGCAGGCTTGCCCCCACGCGAGAGCATCCGCAACTCCGCCTGCGCGTTGAACAGGCTCAGCCGCTCCCATGGCTCTTCGGGCAGCGCGTTGGGCAGTGGGTTCGGCAGGTAGAGCGCCGTCTCGCTCCAGCCGAACCAGTGCGCCGAGTCGGTCAGCCCCAAGCCGTTCCAGACGGCGAGCGGGTCGTCGGGCGCGCCCGTGTAGCGGTAGACTTTACCCTGCATCGGGCGCCTCCTTCACCCAGCGAGGCGCGGCTTCGGATAGCCAGCCGCGTATCTGGTTTTTGTCGTTGCTGCGGGCTTGGTAGTAGAGCGCGTCGCGCTGCGCAGCTTGTAGGTTGCTCACAGGTAGTGTGTCGTTGTCGGGCAGGTCGTAGGCTTTCTTCACTCCGCCGTCGGCAAGCTCGCCGACGCCCAGGATTTTGCCGTCCGCAGGTTGGCAGAATCGAAACTCGGCGCGGGTGAACTCGATGCAGACGCGCCCCAGCCCGCGCGACTTGGCGTGCCCCAGCGCGACCAGCCCGTCGGCGATGTCCAGCAGCGCCGCGCCGAGCAAGCCGAGCTGCCCCACCGTGAAGTTGCGCAGTACGATGCGCCCTTCGAATCGCGCGTCGGTGACCACCTCGAGGTCGAACGGACCGACTGCCACCGCGCCTGTGATGCGGTCAATCGCGACGCCGAAACGCGACTCGCGCAGCGGGTCAACAGCGGGGTGGAGGTCGCTCATCTGCACGCGCGAGGCGACGCCCGTGTTGCCAAACAGCTTGCACGCATAGCACGACTCTCTGTAGAGGCGGTCGGCAGGCTCCTTGTCTTCCTTCAGCCCCTTCTGGCGCAGGCAGAACTTTTTGGCTTCGACATAGCAGGCGTACTTCTCGTCGAGGGTACGCAGCAATCGCTCGGCGTGCGCTCGGATGACCCCGCGCAGGCTGGAGCCGGGGATGTAGACCACCTCGCTGACCTCGCCGTTGGGCAGGCGTCGGCGCGTGCGCACGAACTGCATATCGGGCAGCGCGGGGTCGATGCTCGCCTTCTGCCCCGATTTGATGAGCAGCGGCGTCTGCGGCATAATCGCTATCTCCAGCGAGAGTTCGTTATACAGTCGCCCGTGCATGGTTAGCCTCCTTGATTCGCCATCGAGTTAAACAACGCCTGCAGTTTCGCGTTGACCCACGCTTGATCGACGGGTTGCGTTGTGTTGTCCACAAGGTACGCCAGTAGCGAGTTGCGGTCTACCCATTCGTAGCGCACATTTTCGAGCAGGACAACGCCCAGTCCGCGCCCTTTGAATCCGCCGATGCGGATGTTGCCTCGCTCCAGCTCGCGGACGCCCAGCAACAGCAGTCCGAGTTCGGCGTCATCCAAGTTCTCGGCGACGATTTCCAGCCCGAAGCGCACGCCTGCGGGCATCGCCTCGAAGTCGTACTTGTTGGCGACGCTCTCTTTCTCGCGGTCGATGGCGACGCTGTCGCGCAGTTCAGGCTCCGCGCCGTCGGTGAGCAACGGCAGGTCGGTAAAGCGCACGCGCGAGGCTATCCACGGCGAGCCGAACACGCGCTCCACACGGCACGACTCGGCGAACACTGCCGATTCGTAGTCGTCGCGGTTAGCTAACTGTCGCCTGCGGCTGGGCGGGATTGCCCATTCATCGGTGTTGGTTGGGTTCGACGCGCCTTTGCCGTTGCCGACGCTTGGCTCGAACGCCCGCACGATGCGCTCAATGTGCGCCCGCACTGCTCCGCGCAGGCTGGAGCCTGGGATGAAGGGGCGCCCGTTCGCGTCCTTGATGACGGGCAGGTCGGTGGCGGTGGGCATCGCGCTCTCCGCGCTCATCCCCACGCGCACGCCCGTGACAGCGACCAGCTCGCCCGTGATGCGCAGGCGGTTTTCAAAGGTGTCCCACTTCATCGCGTCGCCTCCTTGAACTCGGTCGGGATTTGATCCAGGTAGCGCAGCGCAATCAGCGTGCGGCGCATAAAACCCAGAAAGTAAGTCAGGTATCGCGCCGACTCTTGGGGCGCGCGCTCGTGCAGCGACTGAACATACTTGTCAATCTGCTCGGCGAGCGTGCCTTTACTGCCGCGCGTGCGCCAAAACTCCTCGCGCGCCGTCTGGTAGCGTAGCCAGTTGCGAAACACTGCGACCGACCCCGACTGGTTGATCGCGTCGATGGCGTTGGAGAGCTGCGTGCGCCCTGTGGAGCCGCCATCGCTCCGTCCAGACGACGCGAAGCAATCTTGGATAATCGCCTCCGCTTGGCGTACCAGCTCGTCAATCGTGATGGTGTCTTGTTTCATTGCGCACCTCCTGCGTTGGATTGAGTGAACGGCGTAATGTCTGTGTCCATGTGATAGCGGCTGCAGACGGCGAACTGCCCATAGCCTTCGGCGACGCGCTCGCCGACGCCGTGCAGGGCAAGCTGCTGCAGCCAATTCTGCAGCGCGGCGGCGTCGCTTGGCGCGTACTCGTAGGTGAAGACGCTACCAGGCGCGAACGCCTGTTGCACGGGCTTGGGCATGCCCCACGCGCCCGACCAACCGCTGACGAGCATGCGCTCGACGCGAGTCGCTTCGGGGAGGAGTTGCACCGAGTCGGGCAGGTCGGGCAGGTACTCGCGCAGCAGGTCGGGGGTGAGCGTCGGCGCGGGCATCCCACTGGCGTCGTGAACCAGCACGGGCGTGCGCGCCAGCAGGGTGAAGATGGGCTTGCCCGCGCGTTGGGCGAACGCCTCAAGGTCTACCTGCGGCGCAGGCGCGGGGGCGTCTACGGTCTCCAGCGCGACTGCGCCGAAGCCGCGCGTGCGCGCCGAGCCGATGCGCACCTGCACACGCCCGTCCCGCCAGCGCAGCGCGTCCAGAACCGTCTGGAACGCTTCCTCGGACGCCGAGTCGGGGAAACTCACGACGCCGCGAAACTCGACAGGGTTGCCGTCGGCGTCTGTCGGGTCGATGGCTTCCAGCGTGTAGAGGATGCCCTCTTCGGCAGCCTCCAGCTGGCGGTTCAGTCCCACGCGCACGAACGCGCGGGGTTGAGGCATTTTTGCTTTGCGCCACTGGTCGCCCTTATGCTCCAGCCAGCCGCGCCCGCGCTCGAGGCGGTCGCCTGTTTCGGGGCACTCCATGGGGTAGTCCTCGCCGCGCAGTAAGGCGAACAGCGTGTCGTAGAGGTACTCGTCGCGCTGCTTGTTGAACAGCGCGGTGGCGGGTGCGGGGATCCACTCCAGCGTCCCGAAGGGCATCAGGAAGCCGAACCGTGCGCCGTCCTTGCCGAAGCAGGCGTCGAACGCTTGCTTCAGCGCGGGGTCGTCGTTGCCGAGTGCGCGTCGGCTGGAGGCGTGTCCGCCGAGATGTTCGCACACAGCTTGCGCCAACGCCCCGCGCAACACCCCGCCAGGGATGTAGCCCAAGCTCTCGCGCACATTGCTGCGCGAAGTCATCCACTCGCCCACTGCGATGGGCGACAGCGCGGTCAGTTTCACGACGATCTGTTTCATCGGCGCACCTCCTGCAGGTGGGTGAGCATCTGGGCGGCGTCAACTGCCGCCCACGCGCCGTTTCTGCGGATGTGCAGTGCGGTGGGCTTGACCTCGGCGCGTCCCAGCCCGCGCGCTTTCTGCCCGCCGAAGTGGGTGATGAGCTTCAGCGCGCCCAGCAGCAGCGCGATCTCCTGTTCTGTCGCCCAGCCGCGAATCTGCCCCTGAAAACGGTTCGCTTGCGCAGGCGTCGCCTCGTAGAAAAAGAGCCGCCCCTCCGCCACAGTGTTCAGCTTGCGGTTGACGCCGATTCCGATGCGCGTGGTAGGCTCCGTGCTTGTGTTGGGCACAAGGTCGGTGAACTCGATGCGCCCTTGCTGCATCGGGGAGCCGAACAGCTGGCACACGGGGCACAAGTCGGCAGGGTCGTTGCACATCGTGGCGGGGGCGGGCGGCTTACAGCCCTTGAGGTCGTCGCCCAGCGCACGGAGCAGTCGCTCGTAGTGCGCTCGCGTGCGCCCCTTGAACGAGGTCGCAGGGATCAGCGCGCGCCCCTGCGCGTCCCGCTCGATGCAGCGGTCAATCAGCGCGACTGTACGCCCCACACCCGCCACATGCAAATCGCTTCGTAGCGTCGCCTCCACTTCCAACTCGAACGGATAGAGCATAACCGCCTCCTAACGCAGACTCTTCGTGATTTCCAGCAGGTCTAAAATCGGCGCGAAGTAGTGCGCATCGTTGTTTGTGTCTTTCGACTCGCTCGCAGGGGCAAGGCGACTCATGCGTTGGATGGGGAACAGGTGCGCACATTTGCCTTGTCCATCCGAGGCGTTCATTCGCCCGATAATCTCGAAAAGGTTTTTCTCCCTCTTTTCGTCCCCTTCTGCCCTGTTGTTCTCTCGTGGTTTCAGCAGGCGCGCCTGCTGGTAGGCAAAGTGCAGCAGCGCGGCGGACATCGGCTGGCGCACGAACGGCTCCGCCAGTCGCTGTAGGCTGCCGAGCTGGTTGTGTTCGATAATCTCGCAGGCGCACTGCAGGAAGGCGTCCAGCTCGCACGCGGTCAGTGGCTGCATCGTGAGGTACACGGGCGTGGTCGCGTTGCTCTCCTTGCCCAGCCGCGCCCGCTTGCAGTAGTTGCGGCGTAGGTGGTCGTCGTAGTCGCCAGGGATCTGGTCGGCGTTGGTGGTGTAGAGGAAGGCGATTGCGCCGCGCTTGTGCGCCTTGACGCCGCGCTTGGCGAACTTGAGCAGGCGGCTCTCGGTGAACTCCACCACGCGATACACGGGCGCCTTCTCGTCGCTAATCAGGCAGCCGACGCCGAAGCAGATGGGCGTCTCGCCGACGATGCGCTCCGCCACGACGCCCTTCTCGAACTCCATGTCCGTCAGCCTCACGAACTGCTCGCAGAAGCGCATCGCCAGTCGGCTCCAGACGAACAGGCTGAAGTCGTCCCCGCCGATGACCAGCACCTCGAAGGGCATCCGTTGAAGTGTTGTCTGGTCGCGCAAGGCGTCGTGCATGCTGCGGCTGAGGGCGAGCGCGACGGCGGCGCGGGCGGTCAGCTCCGCGCGGCGCGTCCACTGCAAGCTGAGCGCCAGCGAGTCGAGGTTTTTGGTGATTTGCCCGAAGTTGCTCCCGTCGCCGTAGATAAACGCGACCTGCTTTTTCTGCTCCGTCTCGTCTGAGCCGGGAACCATCTCGTTCAGCCCGCCTGCGAAGGCTTTACTGGGCTCGGTGAGAAGCTCCCGCCAGTTCTCGATGCCCGCATCGCGCAGGAGTTGCTCGCCTGCCGTGCGTCGTTCGTCGGCGTCGCCCTTGTCGCGTTTGGCGTCGCACGCGGGGCAGATGGGCAGCGGGTCGCCTTCGGGTGGGCGCGTGAATCCTGTCGCTGCACGCTTTCGGCAGTAAGCGCAGCGCGTCTCGAACGGCAGGCACTCCCATGTGGGCAGCTCGGCGCGGTAGCGGTCGGCGTCGAGGGCTTTCAGCAGGCGCGTCATACACGCCCCGTAGTGCTGGAGGTAGTCTTGCAGGGCGACTTCGGCGGCGGCAGCGGCGCAGAAGCCGACCTGCGTCGCCGCGTAGAAGCGTCGCTTGAGGCGAGGCTCCCAGTCCGCAGGCTCTGGCGCAAGGAAAATCAGCGTCGAGGCGACCCGCTGCAGAATGCATTCTCGCCCAATGGCTTCGGCGACTTCCTCTGCCGCCTGATGAACCACCGCGTCCAGAATCAGCGACGCGCCGCGGATTTCGGGCAGTCCGGGCGTCTCGAACACATACTGCTTGATGCGTTGCGCTGCCAGCCCGACAAGGCACAGCGTGTAGCCCTCCAGCGACGCTGGGGCTTGCCCGCTGTGGATGGCGTCGATGATCGCCTGATGAGGGCGCAGGGCGTCGGGGCAGTCGGCGGTTTCGCCCTTGAGGTACTGCGCCAGCGCGGTCGCCAGCGTCAAGCCCTGCAGCGCGTCGCGCACAGCAGGCAGGTCAATCAGCTCGTGCAGCAGCGCGCCCAGCCGCGCCTCGTGCAGCACATCGTCGCTCACCCCCGCACGGCGCAGGCACACATTCAGCAGCGCGGCGGTCGCCAAGTGGTGATCCGCCGCGAGCAGGTAGGGGTTCCCCACATCGGGCTGCGTCTCGGCAGGCAGGATGGGCGGGAAGTGCAATCCGTCCAGAAACCCCGTGCGCCACTGGGCATTGTTGGGCAGCGCGAGCGCGCCGTCTGCACTTGCGTACCCCAGCTGCGCGCCCTCCGTGAACGCGCCCTGCGGCTGCCTGCCAAACCGCAAGGGGAACACGCGCTCGTAGTAGTCAGTCTGCCACCACTGGGCGACGGCGTTCGCCTGTTCGTGTAGAATGCGATCTGGGCGCAACTCAGCGGCAATCGCCTGCCCCACAGTGCGGCGTATCGCGTCGTGTTGCTCCTCGTCGAGCGAATACCTCTGCCCCGTAAACCGATCCAGCCATGTCGCCATACCAGCCTCCCTTTGCGCCCGATGGGGGTGGGACACCTTTCCTATTCGTTGCGAATTGCAGTATTCCTGCCAGTTTCCTGCGCGAATTGGGGGGAATTTGGAGGTACACTCCATGCCGATGCCTAACCCGACCGAGATTCGCCCTGTGGCGCGCGCGGAGCTGCCCATCTTACTGCAGTTGATTCGCCAGTTGGCGGCGTATGAGCGTCGGCTGGAGCAGGTGGTCGCTTCGGAATCGGACTTGGAGCGCGCATTGCTCGGTCAGCCGCCTGTCGCCGAGGCGGTGCTGGCGTGGCAAGGCGTGCAGGCGGTCGGCTACGCGGTCTATTACCCCGTGTTCTCCACCTTTCGCGGGCGCGCCGCGCTCTATCTGGAGGACATCTTCATTGTGCCTGAGGTGCGCGGGCAGGGCGTCGGCTACGCGCTGATGCGCCACCTGGCGCAGGTCGCCCAGCAGCGCGGCTACGACCGCATCGAGTGGAGCGTGCTGGACTGGAACGCGCCCGCGCTGGCGTTCTACCGCAAGTTGGGCGCGATACCCAAAGAGACGGGCTGGGTCGGCTATATGCTTGCAGGCGAGGCGTTGGAGGCGTTAGCGAATGGACGCGCAAGCGATTGAGCGACTGCTGGACGAGTTGGCGGCGCGGGTAGACACGCGCTTCGAGGGTGTGGACGGCGACTACCGCGCGCTGATTGTGCTCAACCCGACCGACGCGCCCTACACAGGGGTTGCTGTGCTGCATGTGGACATGCCGCTCAAGGCGGGTTCCGAGCCGCGCCCAGCGGCGGTGTGGACGCCCGACGGCGTGCGCGCGCCCTGCCAGATCCTGCACAGTCGGCTGGAGCCTGTCGCTGAGTGGCGCATGCCCGACGGAAGCGTGCGCCCGTTGCCCGACGGCAGCCGTCGCTGGCGGTTCGACTTGGCGTTCTGGGTGGACGGCTTGCCCCCGCGCAGTTATCGCGTCTACCGTTCCGCGTGGAGCGCGGACGAGTTGCCGCTGCCCACCTTGCCCGCCACTGAGCCGCCCGTGCGCGTGCGCGAAGCGATACCTCACCCAGGCGAACTGGGGAAGGAGGGGCGATTGGACTGACCTGCTAACTCTCAGCCAACAGCCGCGCGTGCCCAACCCAGCTGATGTAAAGCCGCTCGCGCGGGCGCGTCATCGCCATAAAGAGCAGGTTCCGCTCCCGTTGCAGGAAATCTTCGCGCGTATCGGGGTTGAGCATCGCATCGACCTTCAAAGGGAACAGGTGAGCCGCCACAATTGCGACGGCGCGAAACTCCAACCCTTTGATGGCGTGCGCCGTGCCGATGTTGATCTCGTACTCCGATGCAACTCGCCCCTCGCCGATAGGGCAGGCTGCCAAGCCCAGTTTCTGCAGCAGCGGCGAAACTAGCTCGTCGACAGCATCCTTCGTGCGCCCGACAATCGCGATGTGGCAGTAGTCGATGCCGTCTCGCTTGCACTGCTCGACCCAAGCAAGCAACTGCTCCGCCTCATCGGTGGTGCTTTTACAACGGCGCAGTACGGGAGGATGGTCAGGATTGCGTAGGCAAGGGATCGGACGCCATCCCGCTTGGATAGCCTCCCGAACCGTTTCTGGGTCATCCATGAGTTTCGCCAGTTCGATCTGTGCCGTTGTCGGGAGTACACGCTCTGCCTGCTGTTGAATCTCCAGCGTGTTGCGGTAGTTGATGCGCAAGCGGGTACTACGCCCGGCGATGTTTATCCCATACTCCTTCCAAGGAACGCTGCGAGCGTAGATGCGCTGGGCAACATCGATACAGAAGAATAGGTTATCAGGCTCATCTTCGGGCGCAAGCAACCTCAGCAGGTGCATCTGCGCGGGACCGAAGTCTTGCGCCTCGTCCACCAGTACGCAGCGGAAGGGTGGTTTGCCACGAAATCGGCGCGCCAGCTCATAACACGCCTGATTGCTCGTCATAATTCCCGCGTTGCGCAGGCGTGTTCGTATCTCTACGAAAACGCGCCAGAGCGCTTCGCGGGCATTCTCATCCAGCCTGCGCCCGCGTCCTGTACGCTTGAAGTTCAGATACTCCTCTTCTGTGCGGAGGTTCCAAGCGTCTACTACTTGCTCCCACTCCTGCCAGATAAATTCAGGTGAGAGAGTGGTTTGCTTCTGCTGAGACCACAACTGATTGAAATTCACTCTCTGCTTCAGCGCATCAGCGTCATAGACGATTTTCACATTAGGCAAGTGTTTTCTGAGCTGCTCCTGCACGAACTCATCGAAGTGCTGAATGGTCAATTGCGGGGGTATGCCTCTTATCATTAGAAGCCCTGCACGGCGCTTGAGTTCATTTGCAAGGTTCCGATTGAAGGTCGTGAGCAGGATGGGTTGTTGTGGGTACCGTTCTACGAGATTTTTCGTGCGATGCAGCAAGACGATGGTCTTCCCCGTGCCTGGGCCGCCCGTAACGCGCGCTGGTCCCGAAAACTGTCGTTTGGCAGCTTTCTGCTGGCTTGCGTTCAGGAACACCAGCCAACGCTCCCAGGGGTGCTGCAGATAGTTTTCAAGCTCGTCAAAATCCCGAGGCTCCCACAGAGTGCCTCGGCGAATCGCTTCTTGAAACACCTCTCCCAGTGAGCGATTCACCTGCGCGGGCGGCAGTAGTTTTTCGAGGGGTTCTCCTTCCAGCAGCAAATCCAGTCGTTCATAAGCGGATTCTGAGATACAATCGTTTTGACGCAGGTTCGCAAGGCGCGCGCTCAGGTCTTCCCGTTCAAGGGTCTGGAGCGCAGAGACTTCGCTGTGAGGCGCGCCAAGCCTCACTAAGTCCCTTGAACTGTAAGCAGCGAACGGATAGCGCGTCGTATCCACTTCTGAAGTAATCTCGGTTGCTGCGAGAGCTGGCTCTTCTGCTTCTTCGCCCAGCAAGTCGGTGATGACAAACTCGCCGTACTCGTTGAAAGACGGGCGACGATTGTGGTGCGCCCAAGCATACGCATCGTCATGGGGGGCGACATGGCACAGCACGCGATAGCCATTCTCTTCGTAGTAGATAACCCTGTATCCACTTGAGTTGTCCAGTCGCGCAGATCGCCATTCGCGGTTGCTCAGAACTCGCTCACAGCGACACCAGGGCGGAGGAATTCGCTCCGTCAAGGCTTGTGCAAGTTGTCTCAGTGCCTGTTTCTGCTCGGCAGAAAGCTTCTCAACAGACTTCGGGAACCGAGTTTGGTCACAAAGAATCTTAATCCCGCTCATCGTCCACCTCCTGTAGGTAATGCGTGGCAAACTGTTGCTGGACAAACTTCGCCGCCTCCTGCGCCATGCGATTGGTTAATTTGAGACGCTCATCGCCCTGCGTTGGGATACGCCGCACCTCCACCTCCATCTGTTGTCTGAGTTCGAGCGTGTATTCGTAGAGCGGCTTCAGGTTCCCTGACCGTATCTGATACTCGCCACTCCACTGCTTCGCGATCAGCTCACTGTCGGTGAAGATGCAGAGTTCCGTAACGCCCAACTGGCGCGCCTCTTCCAAGCACCGCACATATGCGAGGTACTCCGCATAGTTGTTCGTCTGCTTACCGTAAGGCTCGCAGAGGCTCAGCAAAAGCTGTCCCGACTCGTCGTAGATTCGCACTGCAATTGCGGCATAGCCTGGGTTTTGCAGCGACGACCCGTCTATGTATGCGACTGCTTTCATAGCCTGGAGTATATACGAGCCATACTTAGCGATTCCTGCCAAGTGTCCTATAGGGTATAATAAGGAGGTGGAGAGTGGCATGATACCCATTACGGTTGAGCTGAGCTGTGGAGGGGGAACTCATCCCGTGGTAATCTCTCTCGCCTTCTGGGGACATGTGGTTGCACCCAGCGACCCTTTCAGCGAGTCCTTAGGAGCAGCGTTTGCTCGAATGGTTCCTCAGGAGTGTTATGAAGCGTATCGACAGATTGTGGAGGCGTTAGAAGCGTGTGCGCCTTTGATGATAGAGCGTGTGTTGCTGCAGGGGCGTGCATCCCACGACTCCCCAGATTTTCAGAGTTATTGGCAAGCGTTGCTGGATGCGTGCGCCCACGCGGAAGAAGTCGCCGCACAACTCCTCCAAGGCACAGACGATTCCGTCGCATATGAATGGGCACTCGCAGTTGCAGGTTCCCCAGCAGTCTTAGCGGACTACTTGGACAGCAAACCGCTGCAAAATTGGGTATGGGGCAATCAGCTCTGGCTGCTGCGTCGTGCTGTACAGGGCGACCAACGCTTTTGGAAGTTTCTCTGGAACGAACTGCCCAGAATCCGCGCCGCACTGCAGGAGCCTGAGTCACTGGTAGCATTAGCGATGGGTTTGGGGCAATCACAAAGCGACTATGCTTGGGATACGCTTGAACTGCTGTTGGCTCACGGAGAGGTCAGCGTGCGCGTCGCATCAATCACCGCTGTGGGGCAGTTGGCGGAGAAGCGCGCACTACCAGCGTTGCGCCAAAAACTGCATAACGAGCAAGAGCCGCCTGTTATCGACGCTACAATCCGCGCGCTGGGCGCTATCGGAGATGCACAAGATGCGGGCGACCTTATAGAGTACGCATTCCGCCACCCTACCAGCCGCGCCGCAGTACGCGATGCGCTCGTCCAAATGGGCAACAACGCGCTGGATGCTATTGAGAATGCGCTCCGCGACTTGCCAGACGACACCATGAAGGAGGTTCTGCTTCAGGCGCTTCAAAGCATCGCAACGCCCGAGGTCGTGCCGCTGCTCGCCCGCGTCGCACGCCACTCCGATAGGGATCGCTTGCGTCTTCGGGCGATCCAAGCGCTGCGTACACTCAGCCATGAGACCGTGATCCCTCATCTCATCCACGCGCTTGACGACCCGCATCATCGCATACGCCAAGAGGCGTATGAGGCGATTGTTGAGCGCGGGGATACGCTAACGAACCACTTACTGGACGCGCTGCAGAACCCGCAGCAGTGGCGGTCGGAAACACGCTTTGCTGCTCAGTGGAGCGTGGGGCGTGCCTTAGCCAAAATCGGTAGCGACACTGTGAAGCAATCACTGATGGAACTCGCAGAGGGCTACGACCTGAACCAGCGCTGGGCGGCTCTAACAGCCCTGAGATACGCCGACTACCCCGACCTGAGCCTGTGGATGGCGAACCAGATTCGAGGATCGGTGTGGACAATTCAGCACGAATGCGCGCTCCACCTAATAAAACATCCCAACCCCGAAACTATACCCGTGCTGATGGAGGTTCTGAACAATCCGTCCCCTGTGCTTCGCGAAATTTTCGAGCGAGCGATTGCCGAAAATCATCTCGCAGCTATCCCAATGCTGCAGAGGCATTTCCATGAGTGGGGAACCTTCCCACAAAAGCAGAGCCTCATCCGCATCCTGCGCCAGATAGGGCATCCTGCATGCCGCCCGATGTTGGAAGAGTTGGCGCAAGATGACGATGAGCGCATCGCACGCGAGGCAAACGAAGCCTTAGACGCAATCCCAACGGGGGTGTGAAGATGACCTTTCAGGAGATTAACAACTTACGCAAGCAAGGGAAACTGGAAGAGGCGTTCCGCCTCGCTCGTGAGGCGTTGCAAAACGCGCCTGAGGACTTGTGGCTCAACCGCGCGATGGGGTGGGTACTTTACGACTTGATTAAGCGCGAACTGCAAACTGTTAGCGAGAGCGAGGGGGAAGCTGAAACCACTGGTGAGGAATCTTCTGTAGATCTGCAACGAGTGCAACGCTACTTCGCTGAGTTTCGGAAACTGCAGTTGCCGTTGGACGAGACAATGATTCGTTCCCAAATGCTTCGCCTCGCCGCAAAAGCCCAGAAAGCAGGCTGGCAAGGCTTTCTTGAGTTCGTGGAGTGGTGGGGACTGGAGCATCTTACCGAAAACGACTGGCAGCCCTATCACACGGACGATGGGCGCGAACTTCCGAGTTTAGCGCTGAGTGCGTTTTACGGGTTAGGACGCACGCTTAAGTCGCTCGATGGGCAAGACAGTCGCGTGGGCTGGATCTACGAATGGCTTCAAGAGGCGCAGCGTCGGTATCCGAATGACCAGTGGTTGGTGCGCAGCAGCGCCCTTGCTCTGGCAAAGCTTGGGCGACACGACGAGGCGTGCGAAGCGATGAGGCAAGTGCTGCGCAGAAAACCGCGCGAGTGGTGGCGATGGAAAGACATGGCGGAGCTACTCGAATCCAGCGATCCCAATCAAGCCATCATGTGCTACTATCGCGCGTGTGCGTTGGAGCGCGACAAAGGCAAGTTGGTCGGCGTCTACCAGCGGCTGGCACAGTTGCTCGCAGAACAATCACGCTACGCAGAAGCGGCTTGGTGCGCTAGAGTCGCCCGTGATACACGGCAACACAGGGGCTGGAAAATCCCACAAGAACTGCAAGAACTGCTGGATGCAGAATGGTTCGCAAATCACGAAAATGCGCCCAAGCCAGAAATTTCCACGGAAAGGTTTGCAAGGTTATTTGTGCTGGGTATTTCTGAAGCCAGTGTGCAACTCAAGCGAGCGATATTAGACCACCATAATACCGAGAAGGAGATTGCATACTTTTTGTGGTCGCCACGCGAGGGAAGACCTATCCGCTACAGAGACTTTCCCAAGATTCGGAACGCACCGATTGCCTCGATGGCAGAGATAGAACTCGCCTCCACAGACGGACGCACTGAAGTTGTGGATTGTCGCTTGATACCGTTTGAGGAGATACCCTACTTTGCCCGACATGTGCGTGGTCGTCTTCAACGGCGGCAAGGTCATAATCATGGCTTTGTGCAGATAGATAGTAGGGATTCCTGCTTCGCACCTCCACAGGTGATAGGGAATCTTTCCGACGGCACAATCGTTGAAGGCGTGTGCATATGCAAGTACGATCAGAAACGGGATAAGGAAAGTTGGGTAATGTTGAACCTGAAGCCTGTGCGTTAGCGCCGCTCCGCGTGGAGCGCGGACGAGCTGCCCCTGCCTGCCCTGCCCGCTGCCGAGCCGCCCGTGCGCGTGCGCGAAGCCATCCCCCACGCAGGCACGCTGGGGAAGGAGGGGCGATTGGACTGATAGTGCAGCGAGCTTTTTTCGGCGCGTCTGCACGGTCGGGACGAATCGATGTATAATAGGGGTTATGAGAAGGGTTGTATTGCTTCTGGTGTGTTTGACGATCGGGCAGGCTGTTGCGCAGTATGGTCTGCGCGGGCGCGTTGAGGTTCCCGCGCTGGAGTACGCGCCAGGTCAGGTCGTGGTGATGTTTCGGGAGGATGTCGCGCCGATGCAGCGGGCGTGGCTGCGCCAGACGGCAGGTGCGCAGCTGGTCGAGCGCGGCAAGTACGCCGATTACGAACTGTGGCAGTTCAGCCCCTACGCCGATATGCGCCAAGTGGCAGCGCAACTGATGCGCACAGGCTGGTTTATCGCGGCGGAACCGAACTGGCGGCTTGAACTCGCTGACGGCTGGGTTCCCAACGACACTCTCTACTCCCGGCAGCCTGCACTGCCGACGATAGGCGCGCCGCAGGCGTGGGCGCTCTGGCGCGGCAGCGACCAGTTCGTCATGGCAATCCTGGACACAGGCGCGCGATTAGACCACCAAGACCTGCAGCCGCGCCTGCTGGCGGGCTACGACTTCGGCAACGACGACAACGACCCCAGCGACCCGTTCGGGCACGGAACCTTCGTATCGGGGATCGCGGGCGCGGTGACCAACAACGCGCGTGGGGTCGCATCCACTGCGCCGAACGGCAAGATTCTGCCCGTGAAGGTCTTTACGGATACTGGGACGGGCTACCTTAACGACCTCATCGACGGCGTCAACTATGCCGTCGCGCAGGGCGCGCATGCGATTAATCTAAGTCTGGGCACTACCACTGCCATGGGCACTTTCGAGACGGTTCTGAACAACGCTTGGAACGCGGGCGTGGTGATTGTCGCGGCGGCGGGGAACAACAACAACCAGAACCCGTTTTACCCTGCGTATTATCCCGTGTGTATCGCGGTCGCGGCATGCAATCTGGATGGCACGAAGTCGGACCGATCAACCTTTGGCGCATGGGTGGATGTCGCCGCGCCGAGCGGGGATGTCTACTCTACAACCAATCGCTCAGACAACAGCTACGGGCGCAACACGCAGGGTGCGACCTCTTACGCCGCGCCGTTTGTGACGGCGCAGGCGGCGATGCTCTACGCGCTGGTCGCCGACGGACCGACCGACCGCTCGCGGGCGCGGGCGCAAGCCGTGCGCGAACTCATCGAGACGACGGCGACCGCTGTGCCGGGCAACTATGTCGCGCGCGGGATGATTAACCTGCAGGCGTCGGTACAGAAGGCGCTCACCGTGCCTGTGCGCGGGCGCGTGCAGATTCAGGGCTACACGGGCAGCTACAACGGGCGCACGGTGGAGGTCGTGCTGCGTCCTGTGGGCGGCGGTAGCCCGCTCGCAACTGCTTCAGGGACGCTGAATGCTACGCGCGACTTCGAAGTGAGCTTCTTCAACTACTTGGGCTACTACGACCTCGCGATACGGGTGCAGGGCGCGCTGCTCAAGCGTGTGCCCAACGCGCGGATGCGCTACCCCGGCGTGTCGGGGCTGAACCTGACGCTTATCCCAGGCGATGTAAACGGCGATAATGTGATTGACGATGCAGACTTGCTACAGATTCTGTTCGCCTTCGGCGCGAACAACCCGTCGGTAGACCTGAACGGGGACGGCATCGTGGACGACGCCGACCTGCTGCTGGTGCTGTTCAACTTCGGGCTGCAGGGCGAATGAGTCGCACAGGGCTTGGGCGCGCGGGCGAGGCGCAGGCGGCGCGGTTTCTGGAGGCGCAGGGCTATGTGCTGCTCGCGCGCAACTGGCGCATACGCGAGGGCGAGCTGGACATCGTCGCGCAGGAGGGCGACACGCTCGCCTTCGTGGAGGTCAAGTCGCTGCGCACGCGCAACTACGGCACAGGCGAGGAACGCATCGACGCTCGTAAGCGGCAGCGACTGGCGATGCTCGCAGAGCGGTTCCTCGCCGCGCATCCCGACCTCGCCTTCCGCCAGTGTCGCTTCGATGTGGTCGTCATCGACCTCACGCAACGCCCTGCGCAGATACGGCTCTACCGAAACGCTTTCGACCTCAACGGGTAGCAAGGCGCGTTGAGATTTAAACATCGCGCCCCCACCCCAGCCCTCCCCGCACGCGGGGAGGGAGTCGTAGTTCCTCCCCCGTTGACGGGGGAGGTTAGGAGGGGGGCATCTCAAAAAAACTAACGCAAAGGCACTTACCAACTGCACGGTCAGAGTTCACAAATGCCCCCCTCCGTAGGTTCCCCCCGCTTCGCGAGGGGAACCGCGTGGGGCGCGTGGGTTCCCCCCGCTTCGCGAGGGGAACCGCGTGGGGCGCGTGGGTTCCCCCTGCTTCGCGAGGGGAACCGCGTGGGGCGCGTGGGTTCCCCCCGCTTCGCGAGGGGAACCGCGCAAGGGTTCGGTTCCCCCTGCTTGCAGGGGGAACCTGGCAGGAGGGGGTCGTCAACTGCCGCTTTTTGTGAACTTTGGTTCGGCGATTGGTATGATAAGGGCACATCGCTTGGGTTCACTGTGGGCATAGGGCGTGCGCTTTTTACAGCCCTCACCCCAGCCCCTCTCCCACAGGGTGGGAGAGGGGTGTAGGGGTGAACGGCGGTTCGCCCTGCCACAGGTTTACCCCCTCGCCCGCCTCGCGGGAGAGGCGGACAAGGGGGGTGAGGTTTACGCATGCGCCAGCGCCTGCTCCAAGTCGGCGATGATGTCCTCCACATCCTCGATGCCGACTGACAGGCGAATAAAGTCGGGCGTGACGCCTGTGGACTGCTGCTGTTCAGGGGTAAGCTGGCGGTGTGTGGTGCTGGCGGGGTGAATAATCAGCGACTTGGCGTCGCCGATGTTCGCCAGGTGCGAGTGCAGCCGCACATGCTGAATCACGCGCACTGCCGCGTCGTAGCCGCCCTTGACCCCAAAGCCCACAATCGCGCCCTGACCCTTCGGCAGGTACTTATGCGCCAGCGCGTAGTATGGGCTGCTCTCCAAGCCGGGGTAGTTCACCCACGCGACCTTCGGGTGTTCGCTGAGCCACTGGGCGACGCGCAGCGCGTTCTGGCTGTGCCGCTCCATGCGCAGATGCAGCGTCTCCAGCCCCTGCAAAAACAGGAAGGCGTTGAACGGCGAGATGGCAGGTCCCAAGTCGCGCAGCAGTTGCGCCCGCACCTTGATGATGTACGCCATATCGCCGAACGCCTCGCGGAAGTTCAGCCCGTGATAGGACGGGTCGGGCGCGGTAATCTGCGGGAACTTGCCGTTATCCCAGTTGAACTTGCCCGAATCGACAATCACGCCGCCGATGCTGTTGCCGTGCCCGCCGATGAACTTGGTGGCGGAATGCACCACAATATCCGCGCCCCAGTCGAACGGGCGCAGCAACACGGGCGTCGGCACGGTGTTGTCCACAATCAGCGGGACGCCGTGTTCGTGCGCGATGTTGGCGATGGCTTCGAAGTCATGCACATCGAGCTTGGGGTTGCCGATGGCTTCGATGTAGAGCGCGCGCGTTTTGGGCGTGATGGCGCGGCGGAAGTTGTCGGGGTCGCGCGGGTCGACGAAATGCACCGTAATCCCGAACTTCTGCGGGAAGGTGTATTTGAACAGGTTGTAGGTGCCGCCGTACAGACTGGTAGTGGAGACAATCTCGTCGCCCGTGTCGGCAATCGCGAGTATCGCGAGCGTCTCGGCGGCTTGCCCAGACGCGACGGCTAACGCGCCGACGCCGCCCTCCAGCATCGCCACGCGCTGCTCGAACACCCCTTGCGTGGGGTTCATGATGCGCGTGTAGATGAAGCCCGGCGTCTTCAGGTCGAATAGACTTGCCGCGTGATCGACGCTGTCGAACAGGTACGAGGTCGTCTGATAAATCGGCACGGCGCGGGAGCCTGTTGCGGGGTCTGGCTCCTGACCGCCATGCACGCAGATCGTGCCCGAGTGATAGTGTGCTTGCATACTGAACGCGAACCTCCTCAAGTGGGCGCAAGTATACCTGACAGGTACACTGATTCCATGCGCACGGACACCATCGCGGCGATCGCGACGCCCCCTGGCGAAGGCGGAATCGGGATTGTGCGCGTCAGCGGGTCGGCGGCGTTCCCGATTGCCGAGCGGCTGTTTCGACGGCGCGGGGGGAGCAAGCCCCTGCAGAGCCATCGCGCCTACTTCGGGGCGATTGTCGACCCCGCTGCAGGCGAGACGCTGGATCGCGCGCTGCTGTTGCCGTTCCGCGCCCCGCGCAGCTACACGGGCGAAGATGTCGCCGAGTTCCACTGTCACGGCAGCCCGTACCTGTTGCGGCGCGTGCTGGAGCTGGTCTGGCGCGAGGGGGCGCGCCCTGCTGAGCCAGGCGAGTTCACGCTGCGCGCGTTCCTGAACGGCAAGCTCGACTTGGCGCAGGCGGAGGCGGTCGCCGACCTGATCCGCGCCCGCTCGGAGGCGCAGTTGCGCAGCGCGCTCGCCCTGCACGAGGGCAGACTCTCGCAGCAGGTACACGCGCTCGGCGACGAGCTGCTGCGCCTGCTGGCGACGGTAGAGGCGCACATCGACTTTTCGGAGGAGATTGGCGAGTTAGACCCCCACACGCTCATCCCCGACCTCCAAAGCCTGCTCCAGCGGCTGGACGCGCTGCTGCAGGGCGCGCGGGCGGGACGCCTCCTGCGTGAGGGGGCGCGCGTCGCCATCGTCGGTCGCCCGAATGTCGGCAAGTCGTCGCTGCTGAACGCGCTGCTGGGCGAGGAACGCGCCATCACGACCGACATCCCCGGCACAACGCGCGACACGCTGGAGGAGAGCCTGATTATCGGCGGCGCGCCCATCGTGATTCTGGACACGGCGGGCTTGCGCGAGAGCGCGGATGTGGTCGAGCAAATCGGCATCGAGCGCGCCCGCCGCGCCGCCGAACGCGCCGACCTCATCCTGTTTGTGTACGACCTCGCCGCGCCCGACTGGGACGCCGACCGCGCCCTGCTGGAGAGCCTCCCACCCCACACGCCCAAACTGCTGGTGGGCAACAAGGTGGACGCCGCTCCCAAGCGACAGCAACACGCCCGAAGCGTCTTCCCGAACAGCGTTTTCATCTCTGCCCTCACAGGCACGGGGCTGGACGCGCTGCAGGAGGCAATCCTGACCGCGCTGGAGGTGCAGCGCGTCGGCGAGGAAACGCCCACACTGACCCACCAGCGGCATATACAGGCAGTGGCAGACGCCAAACGCACCCTTGAGCAGACGCGCGAAGCCCTGCGACAGGGCTACCCGCCCGACCTGATTGCCGTTGACCTGCGCGCCGCGTGGCTCGCGCTGGGCGCAATCACAGGCGAAACCGCCGACGAAACGCTCGTGCAGCGCATCTTCCGCGACTTCTGCATCGGAAAATAGCCCCGCGATGTGGAATAACCCCCCTGCGAGGCAGGTGATGAGGGTATGCGGGTGCTAATTGCGGAAGACAGCACGGTGGCGCGGAAACTGCTGGAGCGCAACCTCCAGCAGCTGGGGTACGAGGTCGTGGCGACCGAAGACGGCGCACAGGCATGGGCAGCTTACCAACAGGCGCCGACGCCCATCGTGATTACCGACTGGGAGATGCCACACATGAACGGCGTGGAACTCTGCCGCGCCATTCGTCAACACCCCACCGAACAGTACACCTATCTGATGATGCTCACCGCGCGCGGGCAGAAAGAGGACAAACTGGAGGCGCTGGATGCGGGCGCGGACGCCTTCTTGAGCAAGCCGCTGGACATCGCGGAGCTGCAAGCCAGCCTGCGCGTCGCCGAGCGCATCCTGCAAGCAGAAGCCGACCTGCAGGCGCAAAAACGGCAACTGCAAGACCTCAACGAAGAACTGATCAGCCAAAACGAACAGCTCCAACAATCCTACCGACTCGTGGAATACGCGAATCGGCGATTCAGTGAGCTATTTGAGAATGTGCCTATCGCGTGCTTCACAGTAGATATAGAGGGAAGTATTCGTGAATGGAACCTCGCCGCGCAACAACTCTACGGCTACACCAAAGAGGAGGTGCTCCACCAGCCGTTTTATACGCAGGTCTTTCGTGGGGCGTCTGCCTCGAAGATGCACGAGATACTCCAGCGCGTTATTCAAGGGAGTGTCATGGCGGGCATCGAGTCGGAAGACTACGACTCGGAAGGTAATCTGCACTATGTGCTGCGGAGCGTGTTTCCCATCCGCAACCCGAACCGCGAGGTGGTCGGGGCGATTGTGTCGGTGGTGGATGTGACCTATCGCGTCGAGTACGAAAACCAACTCAAAGCGCTGAACCAGAAGCTGCAGAGCTTGGCGGTCACCGACGGTTTGACGGGGCTGCACAACCACCGCGCGTTCCAAGATTACCTGGAAGAGCAGTTCCAAGTAGCGATGCGCAACAAGCAGCCGCTTGCGGTGATTCTGATGGATGTCGACCACTTCAAGCAATACAACGACACTTACGGGCATCAGGCGGGGGACGAGGTGCTGCGGCAGGTGGCGCAGATTCTCTCGGCGCAAGTGCGCGAGGGCGATTTCGTGGCGCGGTACGGGGGCGAAGAGTTCGTCATCGTGCTGCCGCGCACGGATTTGGAAAGCGCGGTCGCCGTTGCGGAGCGGCTGCGTGAGGCTGTGCAATCCGCTGAGTGGCGATTGCGCCCTGTCACGGGTAGCTTCGGGGTGGCGTGCATCCGCCCCGATATGGAGACGCGCCAAGAGCTTATCGAAGCCGCCGACCAAGCCCTCTATCAAGCCAAAAAGAACGGACGCAACCGCGTGGA
>Ga0308419_1000771_pt1 | contig 22306 bp, 20 predicted proteins | sample HotsprSampleMS50_FD_203674 | JGI IMG/M metagenome (GOLD analysis project Ga0308419, IMG submission 203674) | Hot spring phototrophic mat microbial communities from Mushroom Spring, Yellowstone National Park, Wyoming, United States - 20090730_MS50 ... | reverse complement strand
CCGGAAGCGGCCCGTGCTTTCTTCTTGTGCTTCTCTTTGGACTCGGTTGCGCGCACTTCTATGTCCGATGCCCCTCGTGCAGCCCGCCTGGGCTTGCTCGCGTTGACCTTTTTTCGGGAGAGTCATCCATATTTTCAACTGTTTCAGTTCCTGTATAGCCAGTCTATCCTGACCGACGTCCCGGCTTCAGCCGGCGCAGCGCTGCTGCCGCACGCCATAGCCAGACTATCTTTTGCAACATTCATCAGCCACGATCTCAATCATCAGCGAGAGTCCTGTTCTACACGGCCCATAGAGCATTCCTATACACCCGGCCACCCGGAGGTACACCTATGACACAACGCAACATTATCATCAAGAACACTCATCGCGGCCTGCGTTACGAGGATGGTGTCTTCACCACCGTACTGGAGGCGGGACGCTATGTGATCCCGCGCCCGATCAACCTGGGCTTCTATCGCCGCCCCATCGTCGAAATCGTCCTGGTCGATATGCGCGAACGTGACCTGACGATCCGTGGTCAGGAAATTTTGACGGCTGACAAGGTGGCACTGCGAGTCAGCATTGTTGTACGCTTCCGGGTCACCGATCCGCGCACCGCCGTAGAAGCAGTCGCCGACTACGAAGACCGCATCTATGTCGATGTGCAACTTGCGGCGCGTCGCTCGCTGGCTGCAACCGCGCTGGAAGGTATTCTTACCGACCGCAACCGCCTGAGCGAGGATATTCTGGCCGATGTCAAGGAGACGGCAGCGGGCTATGGCGTTGACATTCTGCGAGCCGATGTTAAAGATCTTGTCTTCCCCGGCAACCTGCAGGAAATCATGAACCGCGTACTGGCCGCCGAGCGTACCAGCCAGGCGCAACTGGTCGATGCCCGCACAAAGGCCGAGATCCAGCGCATCGACGCCGCAGTCAAGGCTGACATCAAGCGCACCGAGGCCCAGGCGCAGGCCGACGCGCAACGCCACGTTGCCGAAGCCGAAGCCGAGGTACAACGCATCAAGACTGCAGCGGACATTCAGGCCCTGCGCGAGCGCGAGCAGTCCGCCAGCGTCTACACCAACCACCCGGCCCTATTGCGCCTGGTCGAGCTGGATACACTGAGTGCGCTGGCCCGTACTGCCAATGCCCGCATCTATGTCAATTTTGACAGACAGGCCCACAATAACTTCGTCAATGAGCACACCGAGGATGGTACAGCGTAGCATCCTCGGCTATATGTAGAGGCACGGTGCCACTATGCCTCTACGCAGCTTTACGGACTATTTCTGGGATCATACGCAGGATTGTGACAGTGGCGATAAAGGACAGACGAAGTAGGGGCGGGTTTGAAACCCGCCCCTACCCATCTCACTACGTTAGTCCTACCTATAATGACACCTTCTGACCCCTTGACTGATTGCACGTTTTTAGGGAGATTGTACAATGATCAAACGTGATCCTGTTCATCCAGATGCCATCTATTCACGGGAAGAAGCTGCTGATCTGCTAGGTATCAGCCTCAGCACCATCAAACGGCTCATCTCTACCGGACAGTTAGAAGCCAGTCGGCCTGAGAGTATTCGTCGCGTCTTTATTAAAGGATCAAGCATTCTCAATATGCTCGAAGCAACCAGAATAAGAAACGGACACATGCACCAATGATTATCCACTTACAGCACAAAGGGTCTCAACCACCGTTAATCCCTGTCCCGACAGCAACGCTACCCATTATGGCGGCACTCCTCTGTGTCTCGCATAGTGGATGGTTTATGCTACGCTCGACTGGCGAAAATCTGGATAGCTACGTCCGAGGGGGCGCCCCGGTGATCAGCTAACTCTGGTCAAAACCAGGTGGCTCTCCAAGGCGTGAAGTCTAGTTACTTCGCGCCTTTTTTCATGTCTAGGATACGTTCCCGATTATGGCCTTATCGTCTAGTGGCAGGATACCAGGCTTTCAATCTGACAGCGGGGGTTCGATTCCCCCTGTGGCTATTCTTTATTTGTAGAGCGTATTGCCAAGAAAGATCGTATGTTGAAACACAAAAGCCATACCCCGTAGCCATATGCGGCGACAGGTTGGCAACCACACCAGAAGCGAGGTGGTGTCATGAGCGTACTCGAACTGGCCCTGAAGGAACGTATTCGCCGGGATTACAGCGCCGAAGGCATGGAAGAACTCTTCCTGCGCCTCGACTTGCTGCGCGCTTATGCCTCGGTGGGACGCCTGGCCGAAGTAACACCACTGAGTCAGGCCGAACTACGAGGCTGGTTAGAAGATCTGATCTACACGGCCCGCGAGACGCTGCGCGAAATGGGTATGGAGCGAGCAGATGAGATCTTTTCTATCGGCCGCGAATCCCGCACTGTTTCGGCACAAAATCACAACTCTCAGTAGCCAGGTGTTACCAGAAACCGCACACCCGGCATGCTACAATAGGCACAATACCAACCCTGACTGTTCAGAGTACCCTCTACCAACTGAGGAATGCGTATGGCTATTGTGACTGCTCCCTTTTGCATCTCCAGCAAGAATTTTGAGCCAGCATATCTGGCACTCTATCGCACAGGGGAATTGCAGCACCGCGCCCAGGTTGCCCTGCAATGGCTAACTGATTGTCATATATGTCCCCGTGCGTGTGGCAATGATCGCACACGTGGTGGTATGGGTGTCTGTAAGATCGGGCGCTATGCCCATGTCAGCAGCTATTTTCCACACATGGGTGAAGAAGACTGTCTACGCGGATGGAACGGTAGCGGCACGATCTTTTTTGCCAGTTGTAGCCTGCGCTGCGCATTTTGCCAGAACTTTGATGTCAGCCATGGCCTGGATACCGGAACAGAGATGCGTCCTGGTCAACTGGCGGCAGTGATGCTCGAGTTGCAAGCCAACGGATGTCATAATATCAACCTCGTCACACCTGGCCACGTGCTACCCCAGATCCTCGAAGCGCTTGTCATTGCCGTGAAGCAGGGCTTGCGCCTGCCGATTGTCTACAATACCTCTGGGTATGACACACTGGACACGCTACGACTGCTCGATGGCGTGGTGGACATCTATATGCCCGATTTCAAGCTGTGGGATGCCGAGGTATGTGGGCGCTATCTGCACGCCCGCAATTATGCCAGCATTGCTCGCGCCGCCGTGCGCGAAATGCATCGTCAGGTCGGTGACCTGTGTTTTGATGAAGATGGGCTGGCAAAACGTGGCCTGTTAGTACGACACCTGGTTATGCCGGGACGAATAGCAGATACAGCGGCCATTATGGATTTTCTGGCTACCGAGGTTTCACCGGATACGTATGTCAATGTGATGAGTCAATATTATCCAGCCGGGAAGGTTAATGCTGATAGATTGCCGGAGATCAATCGGCGCATCACACCTCAGGAATATGCAACAGCGTTACAGCACACCCAGGCTGCCGGCATCTGGCGGGTGGATGAGCGACGCCCGGGTCAACCCTGGATCTGGGGATAAGCTGCTAAACAGGGCGATGGGGTCTGGTGACCCACCGCCCTGATAACCACCGTATGGTATGTTAGGAATATTAGCCACGCCGATTGTGCTGGAGATTCGTATTCTGTGTCAGATCAACCTCAACCGGAACATACACTCGCTCTTCCATCTCCAACGGAATGAGCAATGGCTCGCCTTGCGGCTTGCGGGTTTCACTCACAATCATACCATCCGCCACTGTAATGGCACGCGTTACCCGATCCGCCAGATCATTGTCGTGCGTGACCATCAAAATGGTCTTGCCCTGCGCCACCAGGTTTTCAAAAAGCTCAAAAACTGCATTTGCTGTGCGCGAGTCAAGATTACCGGTCGGCTCATCAGCCACAATAATTGGCGGGTCGTTCGCTAACGCACGGGCAATTGCTACCCGCTGCTGCTGCCCACCCGAAATCGCCGAGGGTAACTTGTGCGCTTGATGGGCCATCTCGACCTGCTCCAGCAAGAACATCGCCCGCTCATAGCGTTCCGAGGGGCGATACATATTGCAAAAGTCCATAGGCAGCATCACATTTTCAATCACCGACAATGTGGGCAGTAATTGGAAAAACTGAAAGATGATGCCCAGATTACGCCCACGCCACACCGCTGTTTTGCCCTCACTGAGCTTATGTACGGCAGTATCGCCAATCAAGACTTCACCAGAGGTGGGACGATCAATACCGGTGATCATATTGATCAGGGTCGATTTACCACTGCCAGATTTTCCAATAACCGCAACGAACTCACCTTTATCTATCTCCAAATCAACGCCCTTCAGCGCGGTAAACTTCCCCGCTGCGCTCTCATAGACCTTGACTACCTGGCGCAACTCGATCAGATGCTTGTTACCATTGTGATAATGTCCATTCATTTCGGTCGTGGTATTCTGCCGACGAAACAGGTTGTGAAACACCGAGACCCCTCCTCATATTGTAGATGCCTTGATACCGTTCAGTATCGCAGAGCAATGGTTATGCCAGCTATCATACGTTTACACTCAGCAAAATGTTGCTGTCTCAATCGTTGCGACGCATTGTACCCGATTGCAAAATCATTGTACACCTTTTCGACAGGTTTTGCAACACCTGATCCCGACGGCAAGTTGTTCTCTGAGACGTGCTATACTTGGCTTGCCAAAGTACACCTCTGGTGTTCTGTCATACACAGGCAGACTTGCCGCTGAGGAAAGGTATACCAGGAATCTCTATAGCAATCCAATAAGCGTTGGGTACCTGCTCAGCAGAATGGGCCGACCGGACTGCAGTCCGAACGCCCATCGTCAACAGGTCAATCACCACCATGCGCATCTGGTGAAAAGAGGAGGAGTGTTGTGGACTGGTCGTTCGAATTACCGGCAGATTTTCCGTCCCTCGAAAACAGTATTGTCTTGATTGGCGTGGCGGCACTCGTGTTGCTGGTTGGGGTAGCCATCGGGGTTCAACGACGTGCTTGCTCGATTATGAGCGGGTTTCTGATGATGGTGATCATTTTTGGCGCGGTTGGTATTTTATACTTTTTAATTATACAGGGGTTTTTATGACCAGTAATCGTGCACAGGCAAATAACGAGGGCACGCCTGATATTGCCCAGGTCATTCATGAACAGTTGAAGGGGCACACCATACCAACACCGGCTCAGATTGAGGGTTTATTAGAACAGATGGCTATGGCTGAGGTGGAAATTGCGCTCTTGCGGACGGCATTACTCGATGCTACCCAGGCCCTTGAAGCAACCTTGCAGGCGTTGTCTCATACCAGGCAACGGGACGATCTACCCGATGATGAACAGCATGAGACGAAACTGCTCGCCGCGGTGTATCATTTTCTGTTCAACCAGACACGCTGAATCGGTCATGCAGGGTTGATACCGGCATGGTATACTTGAGACAACCACCAGACCAGTGTGCCGCGCAGAGCCAGGCATGCTTGCACAGGCTTCGGCGCGAGCAACGTACTGACCAGGCAATTGACAGCGGCTCTCATTTCTGCGACATGTTTAGCCACTCTGGTTAGCCATCGCTGATGATCACCGGTTCTATGTGCGGTCACTCTGGAGGTACAGGCACAGCCTGCATCGGGCCAGAACACCTATCGTTCCTGACCTTACATTACATCCGGGTTTTTATGAACGGCAGAGTAGACGATGTTAACGGAACAGACCATCCACGATCCACAGCTTGCCCATGTGCTGAGTCGCCACCAGGCAGAGATCGCCACGCGCTGGATCGCGCAACTTACCGATTTCCCCCGAACTCATAACCGGCCGATTGATCTGGAGCATCTGGTGACGCAAACGCTGGAGGCGCTCGTGATGCGCGTCAGTACTGGATCACCGGCAAAAATCAATCAGTTGCTGACGACCGAATATATCACACATCTCTGCCAGGCCTGCGATCTAGGTCAGGTGCTGGATATCCTGTTACGTGGCAAGGAGGTTATTGCCCCGTTTATCTGGCACACCCATAATACTGAGCAGGCACCGACGCTAGAGTTGCTAACCCGACTGGATATGCACCTGCGCGATATTGCCGGTCGCCTGAGCCGGTGCTTCATCCAGGTCACCCGCCAGCAACTCCAAGAACAGCAACAACAGGCCGTTCTCATGCTTGATGTGACACATAGCCCCAACGACTCGCCGCAGTTAGACCAGGTATTACAGCGCGTTGCAGAACGGATTGCCGCCGCCGTCGGGGTGCATGATTGCAACATCTATCTTATGGATCACGAACAGGGTCTGTTCATTCCTCGCGCCACAACCGAACCCTGGGCCAGTACCTGTCCTTCCAGTTTTCATACTTACCCGCTTGATCCAGCTCGCGATCGACTATTCCATGAACTGGTGACAGATATGCATCCGGTCGTGTGCTTCAATGCCCAGACTGATGCACGAATCAGCCGCGAAACACGACACCATCTGGGACTGAAATCGCTTTTGATAACCCCGATACGCGTAAATGGCCCTCTGCTGGGAGCAGTACTGGTTGGCACCTGTGATGATTATCGCACCTTCACCTCGGCGGAGATCGAGATGGTACGTGGAATTGCCGGGGCTGTGGCGCTGGCAATAGAGAATGATCGCCTGTATGCAGAAACCCGTCGCCGCCTGGCCGAGAGCCAGAGCTTGCAACGGGTGACCGCAGCTCTCCTGCAAAAGCTCGATCTCGATGAGGTTCTCGAGATTGTCTGTTCCCAGGCGCAGCAACTCACCGGTGCCCTGGGGAGCACGGTTTTTCTGGTGCAGGAAGAGGGCTGGCTATGGCGGGCGCTCAGTACCGGCCTGGCTGCACCCATTTCCGATCGTATTCCTGTAGATGGCACATTGACTGGACTGGCTGTCCAGCAACGTGCCCCCGTGCTGATTAACGAGCACGATGCGTTGGGCCAACCCTCCTGTTGCTGGGGGCCAGAACTGATCACCCTGCTGGCCGTGCCGCTTCATGTCTCTGAGGGCGTGATTGGTACCTTAAACGTGGTCAACAAACCCGGCGGCTTTAGTGCCGAGGATGTACGCATTATGAGCCTGTTTGCGGATCAGGCCGCGATTGCGATTGAGAATGCGCGCCTCTCCCAACAGGTTGAACACCTGGCAGTGATGGAAGAACGCCAGCGCCTGGCACGGGAGTTGCACGACTCGGTCACGCAGGCCCTCTACAGTGTGACCCTGCATTCCGAAGCCGCAGTGCGTTTATTGACTGCCGGCAATAGCAGCGCCGCTGTGGACTATCTCCGCGACTTGCGCGACATGGCACAACAGGCATTGCGCGAGATGCGTCTGCTAATCTTCGAACTACGTCCCCCTATCCTGGAACAGGAGGGGTTAGTGGCGGCACTACAGGCACGCCTCGATGCAGTAGAGGCGCGTGCCGGTTTACAGACGGAATTGCGCGTCGTGGGTGAAGAACAGTTGCCCTATGCTGTCGCTGAGGCACTGTACCGCATCGCCCAGGAAGCGCTCAACAATGTGTTAAAACATGCCCATGCCCAACGGGTGACCGTCCATCTGCACTGTACCGATCCGCTGTGCTGGCTGGAGGTCTGCGATGATGGCAAAGGGTTTGACCTGACGACCGTGCTGGAACATGGTGGGTGGGGTCTACGCGGGATGCAAGAGCGTGCCCAGCGTATGAGCGGTGAATTGACGATTGAAAGCGTGCCTGATCAGGGTACGACCATCCGTGTTACCGTGGAGCATCGCACGGGACGTACGACACGGCATATGTTTGGTATCCACGAGGAACCAGTTCGTAAGCCGGGGGAGAAGCTCGTCTATGACTGATGCACCGATTCGCGTTCTCATTGCCGATGATCACACGATTGTGCGCAAAGGCATTCGGGCCTTACTGTTTACCGAGCCTGGCATGGAAGTAGTTGGCGAAGCCAGCAACGGGCTGGAAACGGTACATCAGGCGGCACTGCTGGTTCCTGATGTGATTCTAATGGATCTGGTGATGCCTAAAATGAATGGCATTGAGGCCACTCGCCAAATTACCGAGCGACAACCCGGAACACGGATTCTGGTGCTAACGAGCTTTGCCGCCGATGATAAAGTGTTTCCAGCGATTAAAGCGGGGGCGCTAGGCTACCTGTTGAAGGACTCCGAGCCAGCAGAACTCATTCAGGCCATTCGCCAGGTGTACCATGGCGAGTCATCATTGCATCCCACCATTGCTCGCAAGGTACTCCGCGAACTGGCCCAACCCGCCGAGCGGGCGGATCGCCCGCTCGCAACTGACCCGCTGACCGAACGCGAACTAGAGGTATTACGGCAGGTAGCTCAGGGGTTAAGTAACCGTGAGATCGCCCAACAACTGGTCATTAACGAGGCTACGGTACGTACCCATGTTAGCAATATTTTGAGTAAGTTGCATCTTGCCAGCCGTACCCAGGCTGCTTTGTACGCCTTGCGCGAGGGATTGGCATCGCTGGAAGATTAGCTCGCTCCATATTCCGTCAGTTGCGCGCAATGTGTTATAATCGGCACAATCTTCTTCACACAGCGGGGTATGTATGACCACACTATCAGCACCTGTCCATCCGGCGATAGCCAATGAACAGCAGTATATCCTTCAGACTTACCCGCGCCCAGATTTTGTTCTGGAACGCGGTGAAGGTGTGTACCTGTATGACACGGCTGGCCGCCAGTATCTCGATTTTGTTGCCGGTATCGCCGTGAATGGACTGGGATACGGTGATCCTGCCCTTGTTCAGGCTATGTATACTCAGGCAACCCGCCTGGTGCATGTCTCGAATCTGTATCACACGATTCCTGGCAGCGAACTGGCGCAACGGTTGATTGCCGATGCCCCGGCGTTTCAGCGTGTCTTTTTTTGCAACAGTGGCACAGAAGCCGTGGAAGGGGCGATCAAATTTGCGCGTAAGTTTGCGCGTACGCACCACAATGCCGAGAAGAAGACGATTGTTGCCTTTGATGGATCATTCCATGGTCGCACCATCGGTGCCTTGTCCGTCACCGCACGTGAAACCCTGCGCCAGCCCTTTGAGCCATTAATGCCCCATGTGCGCTTTGCCACCTTTAATGACACTGCCGGTCTGGCGGATGCAATCACTGCTGATGTATGCGCAGTGATTATCGAGCCTGTACAGGGAGAAGGTGGCCTGCGCGTCGCCAGTACAGAGTTTCTGCAGCACCTGCGTATGCTCTGCGATCACCACGATGCGCTGCTGATCACCGATGAAATCCAGTGTGGCCTGGGACGCACTGGCACCCTGTGGGCGCATGAGCCATATGGCATCCGGCCAGATATGCTCACCATTGCCAAACCACTGGCAAACGGTTTGCCGATTGGTGCCATATTGCTCCACGAACGGGTGGCCACAACCATCCAGGTTGGTGATCATGGCACTACCTTTGGCGGTGGGCCGCTAGTCACAGCAGTCGCACAGGTCGTGTATGACCGTATCAGCCATCCTGCCTTTCTCCAACACATTCGTGAGGTAAGCACCTACCTGGATGCGGCCCTGGTTGATCTGATGCAGCGCCATCCAGAGCGCGTATTGGAGTTGCGCGGGCGCGGGCTGATGCGCGGGCTACGGATCAATGGCTCGGCGGCGGCTATCCGGGCCGCTGGCCACCAGGCTGGCTTACTAGTCGCCACGGCTGGTGAGGATATTGTGCGCCTGCTCCCACCGTTGATTATCGAGCCAGCCCACGTTGATGAAGCCAGTGCGAAACTTGATCAACTGCTGGCCTGAAAAAGCAGGACTTGCGTCATCTGTACGGCAACGCCTGTTCTGCGCTATAATACGGAAGCGACACCACCTGTACGTGGCCGTCGCTCTCTTTATCTTTGGTATCGGTTTTTATAGTCTGTCTCATACGACCACGAGACCTCCCCTGGGGAGAGAGGCGCGGCACAGCTTCGCCTTTCCGAAATCACCGGGAACGGGTGCGCGAGCCTGTGGCCGCCCGTATCCTGGCCGAGAGGAAGTGGCGTTGGAGTACTACAAATTTATGCGTACAGAGGTTTGAAAAGGCCAGGATGCGGGCCGACGCGGATCATTCCGCGAATAGTACCCACGACTTTTGCTATCTATTGTAGTATTCTCTGCTCGAACCTGTCGTGATAGAGAGCAAACCAGAACGGGTCTTGACACTCCAGTCGGCCCCAGTCCTGGTTCACTCTCGGAAAGCTTCTCCGACAGTCTCGTAAAATTTGATCGCCAGTTCGCTCGTAGGTAACACGACGTACGCGATGATATGGCCAACTCGCCTTCTGGCCTGGCGCAGGTCAAGAAGACATTTTGTGCAAGCGACTGCGTAACTCGTGTCGAGCATAATACATGGTCTTGTGGGTTGTTTGCAAAAAGGGAAGGGGCCGACAATGCCAGTTGTCGCAGTGATTGGCGCACAGTGGGGCGATGAGGGTAAAGGGCATATTGTTGATCTCCTTGCCTCCCGTGCACGCCTGGTGGTGCGCTATGGGGGCGGAAATAACGCCGGCCACACGGTTGTCAATGCTGCTGGAACATTCAAGTTACACCTGTTACCGTCTGGTATTTTCGACGCACATACCGTGAACATTATTGGTAGTGGTGTCGTTATCGATCCAGCAGTCTTAATTGCAGAAATTCAGGACTTGCAGTCACAAGGTGTTGATACCTCCCGGTTGTTTGTGAGTGAACGTGCGCATGTGATTATGCCTTATCATATTATCCAGGATCAACTGCAAGAACAGACACGTGGTGACGCAAAAATCGGCACAACAGGGCGTGGCATTGGCCCGGTGTATGCCGATAAAATGGATCGGATTGGTATTCGGATCGGCGACTTGCTGCACGAACAAACGCTGCTCGGTCGGCTACGCTCGGTCTTAGAGGAAAAGAATCGCTTACTCACCAGACTATATGGGGTCAAGCCCATCTCATTACACGACACCTATCTGCGCTATCTGGATTATGGTCATCAGCTTGCCGACTATATTACCGACGTCCATCCTATTATTCACCGCGCATTAGATAAAGATGTTCCGGTGCTGCTCGAAGGTGCCCAGGGAACGCTGCTCGATATTGATCACGGCACGTACCCCTTCGTCACTTCATCTCCCCCTGGAGCAGCCGGTGCCTGCCAGGGAGCCGGGATTGGGCCGACACAGTTGCATTCGGTGATCGGGGTCTATAAGGCCTATATCACCCGCGTCGGTGAAGGGCCGTTTCCTACCGAAATCTTTGGGCCTGAAGCCGATCCATTGCGGCAGATCGGCACCCCATGGGCTGAAGTTGGTACCACAACCGGACGATCACGTCGGATTGGTTGGTTTGATGCGGTCATGGCACGCTATGCTGCACGACTGAATGGCATTGATACGATCGCCATTACCAAACTGGATGTACTGGATACCCTCCAGACGATCAAAGTATGTGTGGGCTACCGCTTGCACGAAACTGAACTAGATCATCCACCGTCCAACATTGCAGTACTGAAGCAAGTTGAGCCGATCTACGAAGAACTACCAGGCTGGCAGGTATCTACTACGGGCATTCGTCACTTCTACGATCTACCGCATGCGGCGCAAGCGTATGTTGCCCGTCTCTGCGAACTCATTGGTGCCCGTCTGGGGATGATCTCGGTAGGGCCAGAGCGCGAGCAAATTATCTTAACCAGTGAGATTCTGTAACAGCCAGAAGAGACGTTGCCTACACGCTTTCTCGCAGACTCCTCTAAAAAATCCCACTCGTGTAGGGTACAGGGGACAGGAATCCGAGCCAACCAACCTGATCCCCTGTCCCCTAAATTGGTGCGCCCATCAGCTAAACTGGGGGATGATTTCTGCCGCAAAACGATGCAGCGGCTCGTGATCGTAGGCCACCTGTGGGAAGTAGACAATAACATAGTTGACCCCGGCTTCGACAATGCCGCGAATGCGCTCGGTGACCTGTTCTGGAGTGCCAATCAGCACCATGCGCGCATAGTCTTCAAAGCTCATACGGGTCGCATTGCGCGCCCGTTCGGTTGCCACCACTGGATCTTGACCCGGGTTGACTAAGAAGACATTAATGTTGCTCGAACGGATAATATCGTCATAGTTACGGCCCAGTTGCTCGCAATGCCCGCGCAGCACACCAAACTTGTGCCGCAGCGTATCAGGGTCGCCAAACACATTGCAGGCATTGGCCCAGCGTGCGACGAGTTTGAGCGTCACCTGTTCGCCACTGCCCCCGATCCAGAACGAGGGATGCGGTTTCTGCACACCCTTCGGCTCGTTAATTGGCTTGTCAATGCTGTAATACTTGCCCTGGAAGACCGGGTAATCTTCTGTCCACATTCGCACGATAATCTCGCACGCCTCACGAAACATACCCATCCGCTCGCGGGTTTCCGGGAACCCATAGCCATACGCCCGCCACTCATGTTCATACCAACCGGCCCCCAGACCACACACCAGACGCCCATGGCTCAGTACATCAACAGTCGAGGCAATCTTTGCCAGCAGCGCTGGGTGGCGGTAGCCGTTACATGTCACCATCTGGCCGATCTTAATCCGCTGCGTATCACGGGCCAGTGCGGCCGTAATCGTCCAACATTCAAAGGTGGTCTCCAGTTCCGGTGTTGGTACCGTATGAAAATGATCATAAACCCACAGCGACTCATACCCCGGTAAACCATCAGCAGCGCGGGCCACGCGAGTCATCGCTTCGTATTGCTCAATCGGGTCGGCAATCTCGGTCAGATCCATGCGCCAGCCCTGAGGGACAAAGACACCGAAACGGATCGTCATGTTGGTCATCCTTTCTATAAACGCGATGCTCTCCCGTTTACCGGTGATCAGCACCATGGACAGGCATATCATAGTTTCCGCACCAGATATGCACATTATACTGCACCCGATCCTATCCAGGCGTCAATCGCGCCGCCGGGCATCGCTGTAACGGCACAACGCCTGCCATAATGAGTGCCCGCGCCCCGGAGGGACGCGCTACCGGGCGCGTTGGAAGGCACGGCTCCGGCGTGCCTTCCCCGCCGCTCATCCCCCCCGTTGGGGGATGAGCGGCGGGACAATACAGTGTGAACATCGCCCAATGATCGTCGGGGCGACCCTTGTAGTCACCCACAATGTGGAACATTGTCGGACAACGAACGCCATGATTGCCATGTATAGTCGCTGCCCGACAATGCGGGCAATGCGCGGCAATGCGGGCATTATGGGGCAATGCGGGCATTGCCGCGCATTGCGGGCACCCACGAGGGGTGCCCCTACGATTATGGCATAATTGTTGTGGGGCATTGCGGGGCGATGCGGGCATCGCATCACCACCCATAAAACGGGAACTCCCCTGCCGGGAGACCAGCCAGCAGCGCAGCGAAATCGCCCGTGCTACCATACGCGACGTGCAGTGTGCGTATCTGGCGCACAAATCGTCCAGATGACCGAGTACACGCCTGATCCGGCGCTTGTCAATCACGCGCACCTGCTCACACAGCAACACCGAGTCCTGGCTTAGTCCGCCGTTGACTGCTGGAACAAACACATGCGAAGGCAGCGTTGAGTGGCGAATCTGCATGATGAACGGTGCTATGATGGTATGTGGACTGGCGGCATTGGCACGGTCTATCTGGAGGATGGCTACGGGCCGTACCCCTGCCTGCTCGGTACCGACCACCGGGTTCAGGTCGCACAACACCACGTCGCCGGGTGTGATCGTTACCACGTGATTTCTCCACGTGCCAGCCGCTCTTCGTAATCCTCCAGGTTGGTCAGATAGTCGGTCATATCCGACTCGGCAATATCAATCGATTCGGAGAATTGCGATTCAGAGAATTGAAGCCACAACTGCCAGCGTACATCGTCCTGACGCAGCAGCAGGAAGTCGATAAAAGCGCTGACTTCCTGTACCAGCGGTTCGGGCAAGTGGCGAATTTTCTCGGCTGTTTGTTCGTGAATATCCATGCGGCTCCTCATTTTACAAGTGTCTATTGGTAGTATACCCCACACCCCAGGGCATAAATGCACCCATGATACACACAATTTGCAAGGCACAGTTGCCTTCACGCCTGTATCTGCGCCTGTATAAAGCTGAAGCCCTGGTCGAAACGGGGTATCAGTTGGCAATGGTAGGCAGCAAGTTCTTGCACCATAGATATTCACACAGCAACCTCTTGCGCGAGCCTGCCTCCTGCAATGGCCGCATATAAGCCCGACTCAATCAGCCACGGCTGGCCTGCCGTCAGTGCCTCCGGTGCTACGGTGGTGTGGATGATTTCGTCAAGCCACGCGGCAATAATAAGCTCCAGGCTTGATGCGCTGATCTGCTCTGGCTGTACTCCTGCTTGCTCAAAATACGGGCGCAGCAGGGGCCGTGCATCAATGGTGAAGTCTGGCTCCGTATATTCGAGAGGCTGGTGTGAAGCTGTCCACGGGTAGAACGTATCCGGGAAGGCGAACAGGAAAAATGGCGCACTGGGGTAGATGCCGTGCGCGAGAATATTCCTATCGTCCGGCCCATTCCGGTGCCGCCGCAAGTTTGTTCTTTACCTCGCCCACCAGCACAAGCTGGTCTTGCTTATCATAGACCGCTATATCCGCACGGGTGGTCATAGGGTGTGCCTTTCACGCAAGCTGTTCAGTGCTTGCTTTAGTATACCATTCGGCTCCTTCAAGCGGAAAGCGTTTAAGCGCAAAGCGTTTAAGCGCAAAGCGCAAAGCGCCTTTCACTATGAACTCAGTTACCCTTTCTTACCGGTGCTTTGACGTATTCGGAAGCCATGCGGTGCAAGTCCATCCTCAGCGTGGTTCAGAAAAATGGCGGATATCCCTGTAGCCGTACTATCAGCTATGTATCTTGAAACAGATGAAAGATATGGGGGTATTGATACCAAAGGAATCTCGACCGTGTGCGTCTCACGATGAGAGATGTCATCACATGGATCTCGAAAGACGATATCCTTGAAACAGAACGTTCTCTACCTTCATAGTAGACGGAAAGGGCTGTGCGCGTATCCGGTAGCGAATTTTTCTGGACTTGTTCGTTTTTTGCATCGGCAACACCGAGAAATTTTAACTGAGTTCTATAGAAACGAGGAACCACGAATACCACTAATTGGCACGAATAATGAAGGATATACATCCCCATTCGTGTTTATTCGTGTTCATTCATGGTTCTTTATAGAAACGAGGAACCACGAATACCACTAATTGGCACGAATAATGAAGGGTATACATCCCCATTCGTGTTCATTCGTGGTTCCTTGTTTTGCGCTTTGCGCTTTGCGCTTTGCGCTTCGACCGCTTTGCGCTCAGACCGCCCACGTGCTTTGCAGCGTTTTGGTGCTCGTGATGAAAATGCCAATGAGTTGGTTCGTTTCATCAAGAAGCTGGTTCAGTCCATCCGGGTGCGTCATATCGTGTTCCAGCAGCAGTTCCAGCCACAACGCACTTTCTTCAAGCTCCTGCAAGATGATCTGAAATTTAGCTGCCCGGTCAGCTTTGCTCCGTGCGTGCTTTGCCTCGCGATGGTTGGCGGCAATGGATGTGCCGGAGCGCAAAAGCTGTTTCGCTATGACAAGCGCAGCATCATTGAAATGATGCGTCTGTTGCAAATGACTATACAGGCGAATAATACGGCTGGCATAAGCTTTGGTGCGCCCACGCAAGTTGTCGTGCCGATCTTCTGCCGCCAAATCTGTCACCTCCTGTTTCAAAGCGCAGAGCGGAAAGCGCACAGCGGAAAACAGATCGCTTTGCGCTTTGCGCTTTGCGCTTTCCGCTCAGACCGCTTTGCCGCGCTCCACCACCGCCACCTCGTCCGCCGTCAGGCCGTAGAGCAGGTAGACCACCTGGTCGATCAGCGCGTCGGTGCGGGCCAGTTGCGCCTTGATCGGGCGCAGCACCGCGAGGCTCCGCTCGTACTCGGTGCGCAGCGTGCCCGCCGCCGCCCCTTCGAGCGCCTGCTTGCCCACGCCAAACTTGCCCTTGTTCTTCGAGAGGACGGCCAGCACCGCCTCCCACGGCTGCGCCTCCTCGCCCTTCTGGTAGTCGCCCAGGTAGTGCTGGAGCGTGGTCTTGCTGGTCAGGGCGTCGATTCCGGTCTTGCCCTTATGCTCGATGTCGAGCCGCGCTTCCAGCCAACCCAGGAAGCGCCGCGTCTCGGCCTGCTTCTGCTTGTTCAGGTCGATCATGCGCTGCGCCAGGTGCGCCAGCAAGTCATGTACCACGTCGGACTGCTCCTCGGTACCAGTTGCGCCCTCGGCGAAGGCGCGGAACTGCCCGCCCGCGTCCACGGGCAGCAGCGCGGCGAGGGCCTGCCCCAGCGCACTGGCGCGGAACTGCGCCACGTCGCGCAGCGGCTCGATCGCGGCATCGGGCGCGGTCATGGCCTCGGCCTGCGTGGATAGCTCGCGGGTGCGCTGCTCGCGCTCGTGCTGCGGGGTGGTGAAGTGGATGCGTGGGGCGGGGAGTTTGCCAGTATAGCTTTCATCCAGGTGCATTGTGCGTATAGCGCGGTTGTAGACGAAGCGGTGCATATACCAGGACAAGAAGTAAGAATTGAACAGGGCAAGTAGTGCCTTTGGACTCCATTTCTCATCAGTCAAGACGATATTGTTTACTGTATCCAATGGAATAAATTTTTCATCGGACAAAGCACCTATGAGAATGATCCTATCTGTTGGGTTTTCCACGTGTGCAACCACGTTTTGCGCCACTAAACATTTGATTAGATACCGATCAACGGATTCCTTGTTATCCTCTATGAAAGACCTGGGGAGATATGCGTTTGGGGTTATAGCAAAACGATCTAGTGCATCTCCACGTACTGCAATGTATTCACCAGCGTCAGTACAATGTCGCTGCCAACCTTTGCCCCTGTAATTCTCTGTTATTTGACACCACTGAATAGCGTTTGCCCATATTGCTTGAGCTACAGCCAATTCAGCAGCATCGCTTGACGTAGGTAGTATTCGGAAATTCACCCAGTCAGATTTCGTGATACTGATTTCGGTAACCTTGCCGTTTTCGAATTGTCCCACAACAAGATCACCTGGAAGCGAATGCTTTCTCGCAATCACCACAGACATTTCAAGTAATACTTCTTTCCATGCTTTACTGGGATCAACCGCATGTGTTAGATCATTCCAGAGCAATTCGACACCTGACCGCCATCCATCACTATATGTCAAAGACTTAGGAACTATGAAACCGAATGCGTCTTTAGTGATCACATAGCCATTTTCAGTCATAAACAAGGCAAGATTTTTATATCCGTTGCCTGTGATAGCAAATGCTTGTTCAAAGTAGTCTCTATCTTCCTGGGAAAAGTCAGTTGAATACGGCGGATTCCCGATCACCGCGTCAAACCCCGCCGCGCCCTCCTCGTTCCAATCCTTGCGCTGCAAATCTACGAACACCTCCGGGAACTCCAGATCCCAGTGAAAGAGGCGTTTCTCAGCGGCGAGCGCCTGCCCCTGGTCAATCGCGGCGCGGTAGTTGGGGCCAGGTTCCAGTTCGCCGCGCAGCGCCCGCACCGTGTCGCCCTGGAACAGCGTCAGAAACTCCTTTGCATAGCGGTTGCCAAAATGCTGGCTGACCCAGATATCGAGCATGGCCTTGTAGGGCGCAATCGTCTGCGCAAAGCTGCGGTACAGCGTCTCGGACTGCTCCAGTTCGGCATAGGTGGCATCCGCGATATGCACCAGTTCGTCCATCTGCGTGGTCGCGGCGAGCAGTCCGGCGAACGGCCCGCCGAACAGGTCAGTTTTCAGTTGGGCCTCCACCTCGGTAACACGCGTGCCAATCAGCGAATTGCCCCACTTGAGATGGTGGTCGAGGAAGGAGAGCGGCGCGCCAACGGTGAAGGAGTGCAGCCACAGCGAGAGCCGCGCCAGTTCCACCGCCAGGTCGTTCAGGTCTACGCCATAGACACAGCGCTTCATCACCATCCGGCGCAGCAGGCTGCGGTTGGTCAGTTGCTCATCGCGGATAAACTGGGCGTCGATGCCCTGGTCGCGCATGCTCGCCTTGATCGACTCGCGGATGCGGCGCAACTGTGGATAGAGCGGGTTGTCGTCGCGGTACTGCTCCAGCACAGCGATTATCTGGTCGCTGAGGTAGTCCACCGTGCTGACCAGGAAATGGCCCGACCCCATCGCCGGGTCGAGGATTTTCAGGTCGAGCAGTGTCTCGCTGGCCGCACGCTCCAGCTTCTCCACCTCAGCACGCAGATGTTTGACGATGGCGCTGCTGCTGGCGCGTTTTAGCTCGGTGCGCCTGGTACGCAGGTCGTTCATGCGTGCTTGAAAAAGGCGTGCCCGCTCCTGAAAGACCGGCCCGACGGCGTGTTCCACAATATACTTGACGATGTAGTCGGGCGTGTAGTAGGAGCCGCTGGCCTTGCGTTCGCGGCGCGTATTCTCCAGGAACAGGCCGCCTATGTCATTGCGGCGAAGCTGAAACTCCAGCAACCCCTCGTAGATCGACCCCAGGCGGCGCACGTCCAGTGCCATATAGTCAATCATGCGCAGCGCCCCGTTGGGATGGGTGGCGCGGCGAGCGGCGGCATCGCGAGCCAGTCCGTCCAGCCCCATTGCCAGGTAATCCGCGCCCACATTATCCAGGCCCGCCAGCAGCGCGTGTGCATCGGAAGCCGTGGCCGAGAACAGCCCGCCATTGTAGCGCGGCACGCCCCAGGCAGGCTGCCCCGCGTCAATCGCCGCGAAGAGGTGTTGCAACGTCTCCCAGATCCAGGGCGCAGTTGGCCCCATCGGTAGCTCGTGGCCTGCCCGTTCTAGGCCGTTGCGCTGGAGCGCAATCTTCTTGAGCAGGTTGCTCAGGCTGTGCGGATAGTAGCGCAGGTGGGTGGTGGGCAGCAGGCGGCGCGACTCGGCGTAGAGCAGGAACAGCAGCCGATAGAGCAGAATCAGCGTGGTGCGATAGAGCAGGTTGAGCGACTCCGCGCTCTCCACCGCAGCGCCGCGCCGCCGCAGCGCCTCGGCCAGACCCGTCGCCAGATCACCAAACACCTGGGCAAAGATCGCATGCTTGAGATTTTTGCCGACCTCCTGCGCGCTGCGCTGCCCATCCTGATAGATCCGCATGATGAGCGCCGCCTGCTGCGGATCAGGCGGCACCAGGCCCGCCGCCCCGAAGAAGGCGGCAAAGAAGCGCAGGTCTTCGGTTGTGCCGATCGCCAGCAGGTCGGGCAGGTCAACCTCGTAGTACACGCCCGACGCAGACGAAGCAAAGCTGCCAAACAGCCGCCAGGTGGTGCCGTTGGTCAGGATGCCCCACAGCACACCCTGCTTCTGCTGCTCGGTCAGCGCGGCGATCATCCGCAGGTCGGGCGAGCCGGCATCCTGGGCATCATCGGTTAATTCCAGCGACGTACCTGCTGCCACCACATTGCAGATCGCTATCGTCTTGCCGCCCGCCTTGAGTGCCAGGTCATACTGCGCACCCTTCGGCGCTTTGTCCACCTGCCAGTCGAGCGCCGCCAGCAGCGGGCGCACAAGTTGCTGCCCGGTGGCGGCTGCGTCCAGGCCAGCACTCGCGCCGCTCAGGATCGCCTCAACGGCCTTGCCCAGCGGTTCCATCTTTGCCGCCAGTGTGCGCCATTCGGCGTGGTCATCTTCCAGCCGCTCAAGCAGGTAGTAGTTGGAGAAAAAGCCCTGGTTGGTGTAGAGCGTCTCGCGCTCCGCACGCCGGAAGGCGCGCAACAGGTGGCGGTCAAGCTCGAACACGTCCGCCGCGTGGATGTCGAGCATCGCCAGCGCCTGGAGGTCGTTGGGGCGCAGCGCCTGCACATTCATCGTCCAGGTGGGGTGCCGGTTCTCCTCGTCCTGCTGGCGCAGCAGGTAGAGTGTGAGCGTCTGCCAGGTTTCGGTACAAAAGATCAGCCCGTCGCGGCTCCGGCTTGCGAGCGCTTTCCGCATCTTCGTGCGAACCTCTTTGGAGAGGCTATCACGCGGCACGAAGAACACCGTGAGCATCGGATCATCGCGCTCTTCGCCCGCCAGCGCAATCATCCGTGCGCCATCGAGCAGCAGCGCCTGGTGCGGCGGTAAATCAAACAGATCGGCGGTCACCCGCGTATCTTCGGGAAAGTAGCCCGCCGTATTCAAAAACGTTCGCAGGTCGTCCAGGCTGTCGAGCAAAGGCAACTCGCTGCTGGCGGGGGCAGTTGTGGACGGTTTCGTCGTCATCGAATCGGCATCCTCGTTGTCGGCGGGGACACAGCGGCCCCGCATGTCCTGCCCAAATTATATCGCCCCAGACCGAAACGTCAAAAAGTTGTTGCCTGAGCGGAAAGCGCAAAGCGGCAAGCGGAAAACAGATCGCTCTTCTCACACTGCGCTTGCCCTTCCTACTCGAAACCATATCACGCCTCAACACTCCCCTGTTTTGCGCTCAGACCGCTTTGCGCTCAGACCGCTTTGCGCTCAGACCGCTTTACGCTGGGGTTGCGTCGGAAGTCCTGTTGGTCGTATCATACCCATGGGGATTCTACGATTTGATCAGAAACATGTACGGAGCATATGTCAGTACCAACTATGTCAGCATCAGATAATCCATCAGAACATCCACCGCAGGTGGAGCTTTCGTCAGATGAACTGACGCTGCATTTGATAGCCAGCGGCCTGTCAATGCTTGTCCAAAGCGTAACTGATGGGCATCCTCTGAGCGTCCCATACCCACCTGCCTTGCAACGGGGGCTGGATCGGCTCGTTGTGGCGTGTCTTCGCCAATCACAGACACCACCTCGGAGTGTGGTTGAGTTGATCGAGATGGGCGACGAAAATGCGTTTGATGAGGGACAAGATCCAAAAATGGCGTTACGGCTCGGTTTTGCCCGCACTGGAAGGCTCACGCAGTTCTTTGTTTTGCCAACGGACAATACCGAGCCTGATAATCTCGAGTACCGGGCCAGAAATGGTTTTCTGGATGGACTGCGCCAATTGGGAGTGAGCATTGATCTGCCGTCGATGCAAGGACTACCACCGGCACTGAATGTTGTTGGTCTCTGGTTCATCCAACAGAATGCTCCAACGAATTCTGTACAGGGAAAGACGATACTTCCAGTTGCAGTCAATCTGGCGGTGGAAACCGGCGCGATACGAGCGATAGCACCAGGGCTTGATGGATCAGGTTGGCTCGCATACCCCGACTTGCTTAAGGCCATTGCTGCGGGGAAAGCAACGAGTGTCGAAAAACCGTATCATGCGCTGTCCTTTGTACAAGAGATCATCCAGGATACAACCGCTGAGGGTGATACCTTGTTGCTCTGCCACGCCCAAAACTTCCGCCGGGTCTGGCCGTGGGTTGGAAATGGACGGATGATACAAGATCATCTCGTATTTGAAAAAGACTCTGTGAAATCGATCACATGCTGGCCAGATCTGCGCGTGGTGCGCATCCGTGATAGTCAGGGCAACGAGACGCCAGAATGGTATGCAGAAGCAGAAAATCCTGATGAAGATGTACTCGATGAAGCACCAGGGTTTTCACAGGGTCTTTTTGCTATGGGTGAGCGTGTATTCGCGAGTACCTATCAACCACCAAAGACAGCGTCCACACAAGCGCGCAGTATCTCCAAGTTTGAGGAGTGGGTGAACACAACGGGAACGAAAGCCCCGAATCCTGCGTATTATGCCTGGAATCCGGGTCTCTTCGAATTGACGGTTGCTGCACTTCAGCCGGATGATACCCCTGAACTATGGGCAGCATTCGTGCATAAGCTCCGGCAGGCTACATTGCAATACGATGCAGCCACCGCTTTACCGCTGCCATTGCATCTGGCACGAGGTGTACAGGAATATGTATTGCTCACTGATGAATGGTCAGATGATGACGAGAGTGATTGAACTATCTAAATGTCCAGGTAGTATTGCCTGGATCATACAGAAGTTCCCGCAGATTTGGGTGGGGCCGGTGCGCAAATTTTGCACTGGCCCCACCTAGCCAGGGCCAGCGCACACTCACAGCGATCAGCAGCAGCATAATCAACATAGCATCACGGCGGGTCAAGATTGGCATACGGGTCTCGGCCGGAGACGCCCCCTTGCCATGCCCGCGTCCCACCCATCCCCTGAACCGGGCACGGCGGTGGGCACGCCGGAGCCGTGCCCTACGGCTGGCATGGGAGCGCGTCTCTCCGGGGCGCGGCGCGGGCGGGTAGGTGGGCACGCCGGAGCCGTGCCCTACGGCTGGCATGGGAGCGCGTCTCTCCGGAGCGCGGCGCGGGCGGGTGGTCGGGAACGAGACGCCCCCTTGCCGTGCCCGCGTCCCACCCATCCCCTGAACCGGGCACGGCGGTGGGCACGCCGGAGCCGTGCCCTACGGCTGGCATGGGAGCGCGTCTCTCCGGGGCGCGGGGCGGGCGG
>Ga0308419_1000762_pt1 | contig 22441 bp, 16 predicted proteins | sample HotsprSampleMS50_FD_203674 | JGI IMG/M metagenome (GOLD analysis project Ga0308419, IMG submission 203674) | Hot spring phototrophic mat microbial communities from Mushroom Spring, Yellowstone National Park, Wyoming, United States - 20090730_MS50 ... | reverse complement strand
CGACCATCCATTCTTTTCTGGACCTCATAACCGAGATACTCCTTGTGGCATGGACGTTTCCCTATCTATTCTCTGTAGGATATCCTAGACTCACCAGCGCGCTTCTATCCCTCTTTTGCGCAAAAAAAGTCGCTTTTTGCGCATAATCCTTTCCGGCGCGTCACAGCCAAAGGCTCCGAAGCTCCCAGAGATCGAAATCGAGTAGGCGAGCCCCGCCCTCGGCGGCCAACGAAAGGCCGTCGGCCGTTCGCAGGCCGGCCATGGGCATATAGAGGAGGCCATCCTGTCCAAATATTTCGATACTTCCACGATCCACCAAAATATCGAATTCCTGTATCCCGCGCGCGATCGCCTCGGGCGCTAGCCAGGAACGGAAACGGATCTCCCTCGCGGTGCCATCGAAGATCACCTCCCGCCCCTGAAATGTGGCCCGAATCACTCCCCCATGGCTGAAATCAAAGCGGGCGCGTAGGCGGAGTGCGTCCCCCTTGACCTCCCGGAGCCGGTCGCTTCCGCCATTCTCGAGGGATCCGCTGTGATGCCGTTCGTAAAGCCGCTCGATCTCACGGACAAGGCGGGCCGTTAATCGAGGCCCCCTTGGGGTGCTTCGCAAGGAGAGTTCTACCGAAAATCCCATCTGCTGGTTGAACGGCATCCCTGGAAAATCCGCTCCTTGCAACCAGGGAATCTGAACGCAACGCCCATCCGGCATGTTATTGAACGTTTGCGCGGCATATCCGCTGGCGCGTTCCCGGCCGCCCATATAGAGCTCGCTGGGCTCGCCCTCGGGCACAAATTGCCAGCCATCGAAATCGCCGATGAGGTATTGCCCGGAGGCCGTCCAAAAGATCCACCGCAGCCGCGACGGGTCCCCATCCAGGGGCAGGGGAAAGAGATCGGGGCACTCGCCATTGCAAGGGACGATGAGATCCGAAACACGTTCCCATGAAAGAAGATTGCTCGACCGAAGAATCGTGTAGCGCTGCGGTGTCCGATTAAGCAGCGGATCCCGCTGGACCGGTCCGGCCTCGCTGAGGTACAAGACCATAATCCAGGCCTGGGAGGGTTCATGCCAGAATACCTTCGGATCGCGGTTATGCCCCTCGATGTGGCCAACAACAGGTGCCACCGTGTATTTTTGGAAAGTGCGACCGCCGTCCACGCTCCAGGCCGCCCGCTGGGTCACGGGAACCGGGCGCGGTGCTCCTTCGCCAAAGGCCGTGTAAAAAAGCACCAGCGGAGGCCGGCCAGACCGACCTAGGCCGCTGGTGTTCTTCCAATCCACGACCGCCGAACCGGAAAAGATGGTTCCGTGCTCATCCGGCCAGAGGGCATCCTCTTCCATTTCGCGCCAGTGAACCAGGTCGTCGCTGACAGCGTGGCCCCAGTGCATGTTGCCCCAATTCCAGCCCAGGGGGTTGTGCTGGAAAAAAAGGTGATATTGGCCCTCGTACCAGACACACCCGTTGGGATCGTTCAACCAGCCGCGCCGGGCCGTAAAATGAACCAAGGGCCGAAAGGGCTCCCTGTACGCGTTGGCCAGGTGTTCGGGCTGATCGGACCACATAACGGCTTCCGCAAACCGGCGGATGGCGTCTGCGGGACCCCTGATTTCAACGGCCATCTCCTGGCCTAACCAGCGCGCCATCGGGTAGGGAGCCATAAAATCACAATCGTTCGGCGTCCCCAGTTCGATGTCGAAATAGGTAGCCAAACCCTCCGCGGTCCGCAGGATCGCCTTGATTTTCGGCGCCCCCGTTTTGATCGGCACATGGAGCCAGGGTTTTGTGATTGTCCAACGGTCTGTTTTTGTTTCCTCACTCATCGTCTGTGCTCTCCCGTATACTCCGTTCCGGTAATCGGAGAGGTCTGTACGCAGCCACCTATCTCCCCTAGTGTAGAAGAGCGAGCAACGATAGCGCTCGACGAAAGCGGTGGACGGGTAGGATTCTCAACACTCGTATTCCGCTCTCGTTGCCCGATATCGTCAACCGATTTGTTCTTTTCCTTTACGACTCACACCGGCCTTCGGCTGCAAGCCAATGCCGTTTCGGCATACGCCAACGCACTCGCCCAGGGGATATCCGGAGGGGCCAGATGATCAAGCCCCGGCCAATAGCGACTGTACTTCCAGGCCGAAGCAAAGCGGCGTCGCACCTCCTCCCGCGTGGCATCCGGCCCGCTGGCCAAAGCGACTTTGTCTATCCCCCCCGCCAGAATGAAGTCAGGGTATTCGGTCAACAGCCTTTCCGGATCCATCCCGGCCGCCACCTGACAAGGCGAAGTCCCATTGATGCCACATCGGCGCCAGTTGGGGATGAGAGGGGCAGGATTTCCGTCGCTGTCAATCCAGAGCAGCTTCACCCCCATGGCGCGCAATTCACCGCAGATCCGGCGATACGCCGGTGCGCAGAATTCATCGAACATCTCAGGCCCGATTAGGGGCGCCTGCGTGCTGGCCATATCTTCAAAAAAGCAATAGGCGTCCAGCCGAACATCCCTAAGCACGATATCAAAGGCAGCAATGTAGAAATCCGCCAGATCGTTGATAATGGTTTTCACGAGCTGGGGATCGTCGGCCATGGCCAGACAGGTCGCTTCGAGGCCCATCAACTGGCGTACCGCGCTGAACACTCCACCGAAGGGGAAATTCCCTTTCCCCACGTAGCGCGTCTCGCTGCGCGCGCGAAACTCCGGAATTTTCTCCTTCCAGTCCGCAGGGAGGCGCCTTGGGTCATCCGGCCGAAATCGCTCCTCGTAGATGGCCTTCCAGTCCTTGAGCGTCTTGACAGGAAAGTCAATCCACTCGGACATCGAGCTCATGGCCCCGGACCATGCCATTTCCCCCTTGGTCCGGTCGAAATCGCTCCTCAGCATCCGACGCGTCACGCCGTACTCGTCCACCACCGTGGCGTATCGCTCATCCACACTCAACACCCGAATCTCGAAGTGTGGAATCATGTTGAGATCGAGCGGTAAAGACATCCCGTCATCGTGATTCAACCCCAGGTATTCGTTCAGATCGCCCTCAGGAGGCATTCCCTCGTGGATCCACCGCTCGCGGGTTTCAGCCCAGGGCGCGAGCCCACCGGGACGAATGATATCCGGCAACTCGCCGGCGATAATGGCTTCAAACCGCTCTCTCCCTGTCATTTTTCTACTCCTCCGCCGGCGCCCATACCCGATTTTCCTTCGCCTCGAGATACCCTTGGTTCGTCGGTCGGATTTTCCAAATATCCAGCGAGCGAATCGTGGTCGGCGCGCCGATCGAGAATCCATGCACGGCCAGGCTCTTGGCTTCCGGCCACGCGAAGAGCACCGCCTGGCGGTCATTGGCAAAAACCTCGACCAGATAGCGATCCACGAAGACACGCAGCTCGACGTCTTCGCCCGCCGGCAGGTCTTTAACCGCAAAGGGGGCTTCCACCGAACCCACCCGTAGCGATCCGGTTTCCGGGCGCAACATGATCGGTAAGCCGCCTTGCTTGTCGTCCGCGAACAGTGTGATCCCGAACAATTTGCGCTCAGCCTCCTGCCGCGGCACCACCACCCGCAGTTCCGCCGCCTCGCCCGGCAAATCCGCCAAATGCGCCAATGCCGGTCCCGGCGCCACGGGCGCTACGTGGCATCCCTTCTCCCCCGCCGCCGGCAACACCAGGTCCCGCCGGGTTTGCCCGTCTTGGCGCTGCCCCTCGAGTTCCCGTAACGGCCGAATCCGTAGAATGCCGTCCGGCGGCAGTTCCAGTTCGCGCGGCAACGACTGAATGGTTTTGCGCAAGAACCGGTTTTCCGGGCCGATGGACGTGAGCCATGCCCACATCACGCGGCGTCCATCCGGCGTCAGCACGCTTTCCGGCGCGAAGAAGTCGGTTCGCTGCCCGCACCCGAAGACGGGTTGATCGTCCCGCCGCCAGTTCATGCGACCATGCCGCTCGGGAACAAACTGTTCCCGCTGGGCGTCCCACTCCCCGATGTAGTAGCGGCATCCGAGCGGATGGCTGATGCACAGCAACATCCACTTGTTCCCCATCCGGAAGAAGTTTGGGCACGAGATATCTTCGCCAATTGTCACATCCGGAAATTCACGGGCCACGAAATCCCCTACCAGCGTCCAATTCCGCAAATCTTTCGATTTGAAAAGCGGCTGCCGGTTGCCTCCCGAAATGGCATAGTAGGTGTCGCCGACAATGAAACAATCCGGATCCCAGTGAACGATATCCGCCGGTCGCCCGTCGGGATGCACCACCTCCACCGGATAGGGTTTTTCCCATGCGGAAAGCTGCCGATCGCGGGCGATCGCGATTTGATTGCGTCCCGAGTTGTGGCCGTGATAGATCACCGCCGGCCGGCCATCCAGGGTCATAAACCCGGTTCCGCTGAACATCCCGTGGCCGGTGAACGCCGGTTGCAACTTGGTCGGCTGCCAGGTCCAGTGAAGCAGGTCCGGACTGGTAACATGCACAAAACTAAACGACTGCCCGCCCTTCCACGGGTGGCGCAGGATGTAGTGCAGGTGATAAACGCCGTCCAGATAGAACGCCGCATTCGGGTCCCCCGGATCGCTGTCGCCGCCCGGGTGCATCAAATGGTAGTGCAGATCATGGTCCATCGCGCAACCCTTGTGATTGAGATCGGCCTATCCTATCCTATCCACTGGCCACCCACTAGTTGCATTTTGCGCAAAAGTTTTCCTTTTTTGCGCAAGTCTGTTTATCATAATCTTTATCTAGGCCAGCGTAGTCCAGCGGGGTCAGCCCTAGACAATTGATAAAGCTGAAAAAGCCAATTCGTTGGATTGTATATGCGCAAAACGTCATAAAAAATGCGCAAAACGGGATATTCATGAGGGCGGTTGCTATGATTTACTGCTAGTTGATGGAATGACTGTCTTTTGCCTCGCCGCTCACAGCGGACGAGGGCATACAAACATTGGAGGGTCGAAAGATGAAGAGGCGAAGAACCAAGGACCGTCGGTCAAGCATTCTCAACCCGCTGCTTGCGCTCGCCCTGGCAGCGGCTGCGCTGGGCGGCGCTGGGCCGGCTCACGCCGAGGTGAAAACATGGGTGGGGGGATCGAACTTCTGGGACCTGGCGGGAGCGTGGAATCCAGCGGGTGTCCCTGGCTCTGGCGATACGGTTGTGATTGCTGGCGTCTCCAGCCACGTGCTGCTCACCAATGCCACCACGATCGAGGCCCTGTGGGTGACCAACGGGGCAACGCTGACCTTCAGCAATCTGGACGCGGTGGTGGAAGCAACGACAGTCACGATCAGCAGCGGTGCCACAGTCAGCCATGTGATCAACTCGGACACGAATGAGACCGACGGCTGGCAGGTGGATGGCCGGGTTTACATCGTCTGCTCGAACTTCACTCTGGCCTCCGATGGCGCCATTAATGTGGACTACAAAGGGTTTCAGCCCATCGGCTACATCAGGGGTGCGGGACCGGGCGGTGGTTCGATGTCTGTTGGAGGGCAGAATCCCGGCGGTGCTGGTTACGGCGCCGCGGGAGGTAATGGAGGTTGGCCTGGCGGGCCTGCCTACGGATCAACGAATGCCCCAGAGTGGCCCGGCAGCGCCGGGGGAGGATCGTACAATTTCAGCATGGTGGGAAGTGCCGGAGGCGGACTGGTCTGGATTTTCGCAACCAACGCAACCATCAACGGCACAATCTCCGCGAATGGAAAGAACGGTTACACCGTCATAGATGGAACAGGGGGCGGATCGGGGGGAGGCATCTACATTCGGTGTGGGACTCTTTCCGGAAACGGCACGATCCGGGCTAACGGTGGCACGGGTGGGAATTACGCAGGCGGTGGTGCGGGCGGCCGGATTGCGCTTGTTTACGACACGCTGAGCTGGAACGGCGTCGTGCAGGCCAATGGCGCCAACGGAGCGCCCAACTGGGGTTACCCGCCCACATCCGCGGGCGGGATCGGCTCGCTTTACGCCTCGAGCACGGAAATTGTGCAGCCGGTCTTGAATGCCTCCGGGTATCGGTTGTTTGCGCCTGTCAGCGACTTATACTTCGATTCTTTTACCCTGACGAATGGAGCGCGTCTGGCGTGCAGCCTGCCCAATGTGCGCCTGTTCGTGACGAACGACCTTGCTATCTACGGCAGCGGTTCCCGTCTCGATCTGGGAGGATCGGCCGGCGATACGCCCCGCACGCTCCTGAGCGTGGGAGGCAACCTGCGGGTATCCGGCGGCAGCCTGATCCTTCGCAGTGGGATTACCAATCAGGTGGCCGATGACGATCAGGAGCTGGTGCGCGTGAACGGCGCCGTGGTGGTGACGAACGGCGGGACGATTATCCCGTATTCCTACCAATTTCCACCTCTGCGGACCAATGCCGGAGGTTCTGTGCGCTTCGAGGTAGGCAACCTTCTGGTGGCATCCGGAGCAACGATCAATGCCAAAGGCACGGGTTTTGCCGGCGATCGCGAGGGCTACGGTAACCAGGGCGGTTTCGGACCGGGCGGAGCGCCAGGCTACTGGAACACGGGCGGCGCCGGTCACGGCGGTCCCGGCGGGAAGGGTCAGTTCAATCCAGGGGGAGCCGAATATGGCTCATCCAACGCTCCCGTGCTGCCCGGCAGCGGCGGCGGGTACACAAAGTATGGATTGGGTCCCTGGCGGGGCGGCAATGGAGGTGGGTTGGTGCGCGTCAAGGCTAACGGGACCATTCAGATTGACGGGACAATCAACGCCGATGCAACCGATCCGGGCTCCTTCGACGGTGGTGGCTCGGGGGGTGGCGTGTATCTGTATTGCCACACCTTCAAGGGCGCCGGTACGATTACCGCGAAAGGAAGCAAGGCTGGCACATACTGCGGCGCGGGCGCGGGCGGCCGGATCGCCGTTTGGTACCGCAAGAACGAGTGGACTGGTTCGCTGTCATACCCGGATTCCGTCGCCCCTGGGACGCCATACGGTTCCGGCTATATTCCCCTTGCCAGCACTGGAACAGTGGTTTGGGTCGAACTTCCTCCCTCCGGGACTTTGATTCTGATAAAATAGCGCAGCGTCAATGCCTCCGGTATACGCGTCTGCCGGCAAGGCTTCCCGAAACGTGGAATCCTGCGGCGGCGTCAGCGGAGGAAGTGTTTTGCTTTGGTGCAAAATCTTCTGAGGCGCCGGTTTGATCATGCTACCGGAGGCAATGGAAGATCGGGTTACGGAGGAGGAGGCGCGGGCGGCCGGATTGCGATTTGGTACGGAGTGAATGGCAACAATTGGATAGGGACCGCCATTCAGGAACCGAATTCGGTACTTGGGGGCACGGGCTACCAAGGCAGCTCGACCAACGGGGACCCTGGCAGCGTGGAGTTGTACGAGATTCCGGCGGCGGGCACGCTGATCATGATTCGTTGATCATGATTTCGTGAAGGGCAAGGCCTTCGGAGGGAGAAGAAGAGAGGTGTCCCTGGGATCCCTTTTCGGGGCCATCTCAACCGCCCACTCACACCGCAGATACGGGTTGGTGAGCCCCAACGTTTTGCCTCATACTGCCCTCCCACTGCGCAATTCAGCCTCGACGCGGTCCCACTCCTCGAAGATCGCGATGGCCGTCGGGCCGTGTGAGCCGGGGGAGAGTTCGAACTGCGCAATAATGCCGCCAGCGGGATCGTAGAGATGGCGGGCCACCTCACGAACCGCCCTTCGCCCAACTTCTGGATCCTTGGCAGGCAAAACATGCTGGCGATCCATCTCGCCCCAGAAGGTTATTCGCCCCTTGCCAATGCGGGCCACCTCCGCCAGGTCCATGCAGAAGAGCTGGGAATTGAGCGCCGTGACGCCAATCTCGATGAGATCCGGCAAGATCTCGAGCGTGTACCCATCGGAGTGCATGAAGATCGCCTTGCCATGGCTCCGCGCCATTTCACAGTAATCACGATAAAGGGGTTTGAACATCTCTCGCCATACCGACGGCGGAATGAGCAGGGCCGTCTGAGAGCCCCAGTCATCCATGAACGGCAATCCATCCACGGCCGTCGTCACCCAAAATTCGTACTCCCGAAGGTAAAATTCGTGAATTAAGGAAAGCAGAGCACGCATCTCAGGGGTTGGGTCCATCATGTCCATCATGGCGTTTTCGGTGCCACGAAGAAATTGATATCGTTCCCAGGGTCTGGGACAGCAGCCGGCAAACATGAACCGCGCCTCCTGCTCGTGCGCCCGGGCCACCGTGTCTCGCGCCGCCGTCCTATTCTCGGGCAGCATTTCCAGCGGAGGGCGCACACGGCGCCAATCGGACAGGTCGACCACGAGCGGCTCCTTGACCTCCCCATGCACCCCTCTCTGAAGATTGAGGAACCGGCACCCCCACTCGTCCACCGCCTCCCCGATCGCATAGGGATCGCCCTGTTTCACGGCGGAAGGTCGGTAGACGTTCGGCGCGTAACAGAAATCGGAAGGCCAGCGGCGGCGCAGTTCCTCCAGCGTTTCTTTCCGATTCTCTTCAGCCCATGGGATCGTCCACAAATCGCGGGGCATCCGGTCGGGATGTTCGAAGGCCAGCGAGCGCAAGACCCGTTCGCGGGAGGTCATCATAGGCGGTTGTCTCCAGAGTTTGTGGGTGTGTGAGGTTGTGGGTATGTGAGGCCTTCGGTCACCTCGTATTCCACCCCATCCTCCTTCACGTGGTTGCTTGAAATGCACCACTGCTCGGCATTAGCCATCATGGTGACCAGCCCCCCGCTCACCTTCTCATAGACCGCATCCAATTCATTGAAGATCTCTTGCGTGATGTAACCACAGTGCAGCGCGAACTCCAGCCACGACTGTGTTTCAGCCGCCTCGCTGTCTGCATCGGTCAGTTTGCTGCGGAAATGGGAGCTATAGCGGCGTTTTCGCCATGCTTCGGCGATCTGCTCGCAGACCGAGCGTGACGCACGCCGGATCTGATCGGTGAGCGAGTAGCGCTCTTCTTTCGGCCACGTCTTCGAGCATTCGAAGATCCGCATGGCTGCGTCAAACGCCTCACGGTATACCCTCAGTTCCCTGAAATGCTTAACCACGCCAATCCCCCTTCACACACACCCACACACCCACACACCCACACACATCTTTCTTCTGTCACAGACGCCCCTACCCGGCTTCAACAGACTTCAAGCGGCGCCAAAGGTGCAAGAAAAAATCCTGGTTGTTCATGGAAAGGTAACGCATCGTGCCGCCCATACGGCTGAAACTCTTGTTGAACCGCAGGTAGTAGGCGGGATCCGTCTCCGGCGGCTCTCCCCGGCTCCAGTCCCACGTGGATTGCGCCAGATCCACGACCAAGATGTAATAATCGCTCATGGGACGGCCCGCCTGAATGGCCAGGTTCTGCGCCATCGAAAGGGATTTTTCGAAGATCATCGGCGACATGACTGCCGATCCTACTGAGAGATAGACGCCGCCCTCCAGCCGGCTGATCGTGGCGGCATAGGTCAGGAAATCGCGCAACGCACACCGGCCTATGGCGGCCCCGTGATTCAAGGGATGATTGTAAATGATATCATGCCCAAACATGGGATGGCTGGTAAAGGGGATCCCGAGCCGAAAAGCGGCCGCTTGAACACTGTAGCGTTTCCAGGGATGAACGATGGCCATCCGACCGGAGGCCAGGGAGAACCTTCGGATCGTGGCCAGCAGATCGGCTGCCGCTGCAGTCTGTTCCGGATCCGTCTCCAAGACCGCAGCCATGCACGCTTTCAACTCGTCCGGGGAAGGCACGGTCAACTCCTCATGTTCAATCATCGCCCCTACTGCTTCCCCATACCCTTTGCCCTCCCAGGCGCCGATGACCAGAGCTAGGTTGATATAAAAACCAGTCTCTTCCCAGTTACCAAAGGCGCCCCGCCGAACATTTTCTGCGACATTTTCGCTCGTGGCGCCCTGGAAGGCCAGTTCCCAGTCATGGATGATGCCTGCCCCGTTGGTCGCCAGATGGGTCACCCAGCCCGATTCCATTAAACGAATCAACACTGGGCCAAGGCCATTTTTGATCGTATGGGCCCCGAAGGCAAGGGCGATCGGGCTGCGATTCTCACGGGCCCTTCGAATTCGCGCCACCACCTCCTCTAGGCGTTCCTCCTCCGCCGGCGTCAACGGGCGGGGCGACTCATCCGGTGAAACGGCATCGTCCGGCAGATGGACACGATTGCGGCGCTCCGCCAACGGGTACCGCCGAATGCGACTTCGATCGAGGAGTTCTCGAGGCATGATTCGGGATCACCTAGCGTTCGTTGAACCAAATCCCAAAAGAACCAACAACCGGTCCATCTGAGAGAAATCGGGAATCACGAGGTCGGCGCCGGCTTGAATAAGCCGGGCCCGTTTGGAAGGATTGAGGCCAAACCGTCGGATCTCATCACTGGCGACCCCGATGGCTACACCGCCACGTTTGTGTGTTTCGCGCATTTCCACCGGGCCATCTCCAAAGGTGACCAGGCGGCGAGAGGCTTCGGGCCCGATGTCATTAAGGATGCGTTCCAACACGACCCGCTTGGCGTCGCGCTCCACGGCGCCCACGGACCCATAGATCCGGCCTTCGAATAGCGGCGCATAACCCAGGGCTTCTGCCTCTCGGATCACATCCTCGACGTCGGTGCCGCTGGCCAGATAAAGTCGAACCCCAGCCGTATGGAGGCGTTGAAGAAAGGCGACGGCATTTTTCATCGTGACATCGCGGACCTCGAGTTCTCCCCGTTCCAGTTTGGCCAGGCGCTGCCGCACTTTTTCCATCAGGGCATCGTTGTAGATCGCCTTGTAGCCGGCGGCATCGCGGATCTGTTGGGGGGGCACGCATCCGAATTCCCGAACCATCTCCACAAGCCCCTTCATCTGGACGATGGTCTGAATGCCGGTTGTCTTGTTGATGTAGTCGCGCACGCGACGGACCACCTTGAAGTAGAGGGTTTCGTCCGCCTGGGCATACGCGTCGCCCAGAATCGTGCGGATCATCATGGCCTCCATCACCTCTTCCCATCCCTGACGGAGGGTCGAGATGGTCCCGTCGTGATCGAAAATCGCATGGGTGATGCGCACGGCGGGGGGCAGCGGCCGGATGATTTCGATTTCCGAATCGTCCACATAACGGGCCCGACGGGGATCTTCCGCCAATTCCGGTTCATAGACGTAATCGGGATCGGATCCGACGGCCAGGATCTCCGCGGGGGTGGCCGTCCCGGTCTGAAAGATTTTTTGCACGACAACCGTCGCGGCCATATTGCCGAGGGTCGCGGCGGAAACACTGTCCCGGCCGGCGCCGAGGACGGCCGCGACGGCCGCCAAAAAAGCATCGCCGGCGCCCACAGGATCGATGCGCCCGAGAATCTGAATGCCGGGAATTTCATGGGCTCCCTGCGGGTCAAAGACCAGACATCCCCGCGGTCCCCGCGTCACAAACAAGGGCCGGTTCCATCGGCTGTAAAGCGTCTGGGCCGCGCGCATGACCTCCTCCCGGGGAATGACCGCATCGGCTTCACGCGCCGCGCCGCATAGACGCAATGCCTCGTGGGCATTCATCTTGTGCAGGACGTTCGGATAGGCCTCGTGATAATGGCGGCTGTCGAGCACAAAGAGACGATCCGGATGCCGCTGAATCAGCGCGTTCAAAGCCGTCCGGAAAAATGCCGTTCCGTGGATCCCGGTCAGCACCTGTTCGTTGATGACGATGACGTCGTACCCCGGGAGGCGCTCTTCCAGCCGTTGAAGGAGATCGCGCGCCGTCTCGTCCGCCAGGACATTGAAATTGCCGAAGTCGAAACGCGGCTGCTCCGCGCCCTCGCGGTAAGGCTTGATATAGACGTGAGTGTTCCAATCGCTGGTTTGCATCAGCAATCCCGGCATCCCAAGGCCCGCCTCGGCCATCAGCCGGCGCATCTCCTGGCCAAAGGGATCATCGCCAGTCACTCCGAACACGTCCACCTGCCGGAGCCCCAAGGCCCGCAGGTTCATGGCCACGTTTCCTGCGCCGCCCAGCGAGTAGCGGTGTTCGCGAACCGGCTGGGTGAGCAGACCGGTCTCCACCGATCGTTCCGAGCGGCGATCGTCAACCGTCCAATAGGCATCCAGGCAAAAATCGCCAACAACCGCGGCCCGGACAGGGGGCAGCGCCTCCAAATGGGCTTTCAGCGAGGAAGGGGTCATGGTCATTCGTCACTCCGATCACGACACGTGTGTGCCCGGCGAGCGCGAATATCGGCCGCCGAGTCGTAAATGGCCTGGCAGCTCAGGCCGCTGGCTTCATACATCGCAAAAATATTCTCCAGGGGGGTTTCCGGCGGGACAGTATGCGAGGCCGCCAGAATGTAGCCCCCTCCGTCCGACGTCATGCCCTCGATCAAGCGGCGGGTTTCCCGATAGACCTCCGCCGCCGACGCCCGGGGCAGCAACTCCTGCGTATCCAATCCACCCATGAAGGCGAGATGGGCGCCGTACTCGCGCTTGAGTTCGAAGGGATCCATCCCCGGGCAGTTCGTCTGAATCGGATTCAATACCTGCACTCCGATTTCGATCAAATCGGGAATGATCGGGCGGATCGCTCCGCAGGAGTGGTACGCGACCCAGACCCCACGGTCCCGGCCCACCTGAACCACGCGCGCCAGATGGGGCTTGATCACCGTCCGCCAACTCTCCGGACTCATCAGCATGCTCTCCTGCCCTCCGACATCGTCTCCGGTCCAAAGCCAGTCGAACGGATGGCGGCGCAACGCCGCCTCGGCCAGTTGCACCGCAAAATCCGCCGCGGCGGCGGCCATCCGGAAGGCCAGCTCGGGATTGGCGACAAGATCCAACAGGGCCTCTTCCATGCCCCGCAGCCGATTGACCATCTCGAAGACACAGGGCGAGACATCCACGCCCAAAAAGGATGACGAGGCATCGGCAAGTAGGGGATCCAAGCGGGCCAACAATGCCGGAATCGCCTCCACGGGATAACGGTAGGCGGCCACGGTAGCATCATCGGCTCCCTGTAACGGGGAGTGGTGAAGCTGATTGAAAGGCCCTTCCCGAACCCATGTGATCCCCCAAGGATCGTGATAGAGGTCCCCCTCGCGCGGCAGACGAACTCCCTCCATAGAGGCATTATTGCCCACCCAGGTCTGTCGTACATCGTTTCCCAGGACGTCGGGCACCGATTCGGCGGGTATCTCCAGCGCGCAGGCCAGCCGCTGCACCGTCTCCGGGTGAAACCACATGAAGATGGGAATCCGATCGGTGGCTTCCCGACGCAGGGCGGCATGAACGCGTTGTCGCGAGGTCATCATGGGTGCAGGATTTATAACCGAAGAGGGCCGCGGGCGATAGTCACATTTTGCGCATTTTTATTCCTTTTTTGCGCAGAACGGCAAAGGGTTCTTGCCTTCGACGTCGAACCTCGGCGATAATAAGGGGCGTCCCCCTTCTGAGAGAGAGCTATGACACCACCCGCCTACTATTCCCTACCCCCTGAAGAGCGCCAACGGCTACGGAGCCTGGCCCGGCGTCAAGCCGAGCTGGCCGCCCTGCCCATTATGCGCCGACGCCGTCAGTTGTGGATCGATATCAACGACGGAGTCCGAGGCACCCGTCCGCCATTTGCCATCGAAACGTGGACCTTTGATCGCGATTTCCTTCCGGATCGCCTCCTGCAGTGCCGGACCGACTATGGCCGCCGGATCGAACGCACCCTGCTCCGCCACATTCGTCATCATGAAATCCTCGGGGACGACCACGTCTGCCCCGACACCTTCGACATCGCCTGGCATACGTGGTGCGATGAGTTCGGGATCGAAATCCCTGAGCACCACGCCGAAGACGCTGAGGGCGTGGAAATGGCCTACCGCTTCGAACACCCCATCCAGAACCTCTGCGACGGCTTCGCGATGCTCAAACCGTCCACCTACGGCGTGGACCGTGAAGGGACATTGGCCGAAAAAGCTTTTCTGGAGGAGTTGTTCGGAGATCTCCTCCCCGTCGTTATTCGCGAAGGGCCCTATGGGCGAAACTCTCTGACCCAGCGCGCCCTTCGGCTGATGAGCATGGAGACCTTTTTTATGGCCCTCTACGATTGCCCCGATCAGGTTCATGCCCTTATGGCTTACCTGCGAGACAACGCGATCAACCTGTGGCGTTGGGCGGAACGGGAGGGACTCCTGGTCCTGAACAACGGCAATCAGTGCACATGCGGCACCTGTTTCAATTTCACAACCAAGCTGCCCAAGCGGCCCGTCAAGCCGGGAGAGGTCAAGCTCTCCGATCTGTGGACCGGCATGGATAGTCAGGAGACCGTCGGCGTCTCGCCGGATCTGTTCCATGAGATGATCTTCCCCTACTACCGGGACATTGCCGCTTTGTTCGGATTCGTCTATTGGGGGTGCTGCGAACCGGTGGACCCCATTTGGGAAAAATCCATCAGCCAACTGCCCAATCTTCGAGCCGTCTCCATCTCCCGATGGGCCAATCAGGCCTACATGGCCGAAGCCCTCGAGGGCCGATCCATCGTTTTCTCGCGCAAGCCTAACCCAAACCTGCTGGGCGTCAGCGCCGCTTTCGACGAAGAGGCCTGGGCCGAGGAAATCCGGAAAACCCTGGAGCTGACGGCCCCCCGCGGCCTGCCCACGGAATTCGTCGTTCGCGACGTCTACAGCCTTCACGGCAACCTTGACAAAGCCCGCCGAGCCGTCGAAATCGCCCGACGAGAAATTGACCGATTTTATCCGCCCCTGTCCGACGAAACCTGACGCACAGGCCGCGGCCGGCCTCTTTTTGCGCAAACGGCCACTTTTTTTACGCAAAAAGGGAGTTGTCGAAAGACCCGAAACTCCGTTAGCGTACTAAAAAAGGGGCTCCGCCCATGCCACTGACTGCCGCCGACGCTCGCCTCAGTCCGACCCCAGGACGGCTGGAACACGTGGATTTCGTCCGTGCCGTCGCTATTCTGTTGGTGACCATGTACCACGTCTTTCAGTTCTACGGAGGCTGGAGCGTGAATGCGGCCGGATTCAATTTTGGCGGGTTGTTCCGTTATGGCTATGTGGGCGTCGAGCTGTTTATTGTCATCTCCGGCTATTGCATGGCGCTCTCCTGGCAGGCCATGGCTCGGTCGGGGCCGATTTCCTATACCGAGTACCTCAAACGACGCCTCTGGCGGATCATCCCCCCCTACTATGTGGCCATCGCCGTCTGGTGCTTCGTGGAAAGTCGAGTAGATCTGGGCGCCGTGCGTGCCCGGACCTCTCCCTTCGACGTCATCACGCACATGCTTTTTATGCACAATCTCCACCCTTCGACGCTCTATTCGGTCTCGGGCGTCTTCTGGGTGTTGGCCGTAGAGATGCAGCTCTACCTCGTGATGCCGCTGGTCATGGCCCTCTACCGCCGACAGCGGTGGGTAGCCCTGGCCGGGGCTCTGTTGCTCGCTTGGTGGATCAACGCCTGGGTCGCGCCTCGAATGCCCAATCCAAATCTGTGGAAGTACAGCATGCTTTCGTATCTGGCGCTCTTCGTCTTCGGCATGGTGCTGTACGACCTCCGCCACCGGTGGATCCGCGCGCTTCAACACCCTTTGGTGATTGTCCTTATCGCCCTCCTCCTGTTTCACGGCTTTTTCAACCCGTGGGTCAGCACGCATCTCCATAAAGGCAAACTCCTGGACTTTCTCCTCGGGGGAACGTTGGGCCTCCTGCTGATTCTCCTGGACCACCCCTGCCTGGCCGAAATCGCCTGGCTTTCCGACTCCCTGGGCGCCATCGGACGCGCCAGCTATTCGATCTATCTCTATAATCACATGATTCATATTACCACCCGGCCGATCATGCCGCTGAACGTCGGGTTTTGGTATTACACCGCCATTCCGATCACCTTCGGCGCCCTGATGTACCTGGCCGTCGAGAAGCCAACTCTCCTCTTGCGGCAGCGAATATTTGCCCCTGCTCTTCGCTCCTTTAATTCCACACCGTCATCATGAAGCGATCGTTGAAGCATTCGTTACTCTTTTTGTCTCTCGTCTTCAGCGTGGCGATGGCTCCTTGCCCGACGTGGGGGGACGCCCGCATTCGGGTGGCCTGCGTCGGAGACAGCATCACGGCAGGATGGGGCACCAACTCCTATCCGTTCCGACTGGGCCAGCGTTTAGGGAGTGTCTACGATGTCCGCAATTTCGGCGTCAGCAGCACGACCGCCCAGAAAACAGGTGATGTTCCATACGAAGGAACGGAGGCGTTCACCAATGCCCTTGCCTTCGATCCGGATTGGGTCCTGTTGATGCTGGGCACCAATGACAGCAAAACCCAGAATTGGAAAGGCCAGGAGGACTTCGAGGCCGACTACGAAACGATGCTTCGGCGTTTCCTGGCGCTTCCGGCGGCTCCTCGCATCCTCTGTATTCTTCCCCCGCCGGCCTTCTCCAACGCCTGGGGCATCCAGCCCATGATCATCCGGCAGAATATTATCCCCGCCATCCGACGCGTGGCGGAACGCCACCATCAACCCATCGCCGATCTTGATAGCCTGTTGTCCAACAAACCGGAATATTTTCCTGACACCATCCACCCCCATTTCGATGGCCAGGAGGTGATCGCCGCCGCGTTGGCCGATGCCCTCCTCGGACCCCATTCCCCCTTGCCCGCCGTGCCTCCCCCCACGCCGCCGGGGTTCGCCCTTTGGTGCGAAGGTTCCTCCTATACCTTTCCGCTCATTTTGAATGACGGCACCCCCATTCCCCCGATTCACATGACCACCGTCAAAATTCGCTGGGAACATCCCCACCGTCTCCGTGTGGATTTCCGGATCGAAGATTCGGACGATCGGCCCTTTGGCATTCGGCATGACGATCCCCTCTATTACGGCGATCTGGTCGCCGTGTACTACCAGCCCGACTTGGCCACCGACCGCTATTACGAAATCGAAATCAATTCGGCCGGCATCGTCTTCGACAATGCAGTGCGCTATAACGGGGGCCAGCCGTTATCCGAGGTCGGATGGACGGCACCGATCCAACCCAAAACCCGGGCAGGCGTCGCCTCCAACGTGTGGGAAGCTACGTTCTGGATTCCTTTGGAGGGCGAAATGAAACCGGCCCAACCGGCCGATCGGGGAATTGGCCTTAACGTCTTTCGCATTGATTTCAACGGCACAAACCGCTGGAACCTGTATGCCTGGTCGCCGACAGGCACCGGAACATTCCATCGGCTGGAAAGTTTCGGACATATTCGGCTAAAACGGTGAACCCTATCGTCGCCTGTTCTCGTTCATCGCTGTTAGCGATCTGAGAGTGTTTGCGGCAGGAAAAAGAGGGGTCAACCATGGACCTTCTCTCCTATCGCGCGCTCGGACGCTGAGTGTTCGGTGTGGCGCTGGGGCTGAGGGCGGCGACCCCGGCGACGGCCGAGGAAAATCCAACGCTGCCGTTCGTCGTGCACGTCAAACACCTCATGACTGCGCCCTCGGATCCGGCCCTTTGGCCAAGCTTTCGCGAGCAATTGAGCGCCTGGCGCCAGGAGCAGAAAAAGGCGCTGAGTTATGACGACCGGCACTACCGACGGCCGGAATTTGCATGGGTCCTTCCAACTTTGTGTGTTATTTCGCCATGATGTGCGATGAGACCCTCTACGACTCAAGGCCCGGGGAATACTAACCCGACCGCTTGGCAGATTACGGGCGGCACGAGTACGGCGGTTTCGATAGCATCCTGTACTGGCACGCCTACCCGAGAATCGGTTTCGATACATGTCGTGGGCTCAGGGGTTTGGCGACAGCTCCGTGCCCGGCGTTTTGATGCTCAAGTACTTCGAATGGCGCCACATTCAGCACCATGTCAGCCGCTTGAGCCGAGATCATACGTGGGATCTTCAAAGCGCCTGGATGAATGGCAGCGGCATGGTGGTCTGGGAGAATGTGTTCGGCGCCTGGGAAGGGTGGACTCCGCGCGATCGGTCCATTCTCCGTTCCATGACGCCGATCCAACGGCGCTATACTCCCCTGTTTTCCGCAGAAGGATGGACGCCGCTGGTCGAGACCCTGGCACCCAACGTGTACGCGAGTCTCTGGGAGGTCCAGGGCGTATGGCTGTGGACGCTTGTCAACCGCGACACGCAATCCCAAAAGGGCCTCTGATGCGCGTGCCGCATCGGCCGGGCGACCGCTACTTCGCCTCGTCCGGGGAATCGAATTGAGGGTGCGACCGACGGATGAGGGTGTTGTGCTGGAAGGGGAGATCGAGCCGAGATGGATCGGTTCCTTTTTGGCAACCCCGCAGGCCGACAGGGGACTCCGCCGTTTCCTCCACCAGCAGGCGGAGGTGTACAGGCGACGCGAGGCAAGCACCAAGTTTTCGGCTCGCGCCGAAACGCTGAAGCCCGTTGAACGAACTCGTTTTTACGCTCCGGCGGGCCTTCCGGAGGGGATGGTGGTGATCGAAGGGGGCGAGGTCGAGATTGCGGTCACCTTTACTCCCCGCGAAGGCGGAACCTATCAGACGCCCCATCGCCGCAAGGTCAGACTTACGCCCTATGCCGTGGACGTCACGCCGGTGACCAACGAACAGTTTGAAGAATTCCTCCGCGCGACGGGCTACAAGCCCCGACACGCCCACAACTTCCTCAAACACTGGACTGACGGCAGAATCCCGGAAGAGAAGAAAGACCATCCGGTCGTCTACGTGGACTTGGGCGATGCCCGCGCATATGCCCGTTGGGCCGCCAAACGGCTGCTGACGGAGGAAGAGTGGCAATACGCGGCTCAGGGTCCCACCGCATTGAAATATCCGTGGCGCAACGAAATGAAGCCCGGCGTTTGTAACGACGGTTCGAACACGCAAGACACGACCAGCGTCTGGGCCTATCGGGAGGGGCGTTCGCCTTTCGGATGTTATGACATGTGCGGCAACACGTGGGAGTGGATGGAAAGCGAGCGCCGTAACGGCCGCACCCGATTCTGCATCATCCGCAGCGGTTCGTATTTCAAAGCCCACGGTTCGTGGATGGTACACCGACGGAGGACCAACGCCCACCCGCTATGCCGCCAAATTTCTGCTCATGTGGCCAGGGCTGGATCGGTGCGCCACAATCGGCTTCCGGTGCGCCGTGGATTTTCTACCGGACGAAGATGCCCCCTCGGTTCCTCAGGCCAATGTGAAAACGTGGGTAGACGGCACGGGAACATGGAACACCCCATCCGCCTGGAAGCCGACCGGCGTGCCCACGCCCAAGGACACGGTCGTCATTTCCGGTCGTTCAAGTCAGGTCATGCTCACGCAGGCCGCCAAAGTCAAGGACCTGTGGGTCACCCAAGGCGCGACGTTGATCTTCAGCAATCTGGCTGCCGTCGTGGACGTCACATCCGACACGATCTGTAGCGGGGGTACCGTGACCCATGTGATCAACTCGGACACGAATGACACCGATGGCTGGCAGGTGGATGGGCGGGTGTACATTGTTTGTCCCAACTTCCCGCTAGCCACCTATGGAGCCATTGATGTAAATGCCAAAGGGTTCCAGCCCCTCGGGACGGGAAAGGGCGCTGGCCCCGGTGGCGGTGAGGTCGCGGCGGGGTCCAAAAACCCTGGTGGAGGTGGCCATGGCGGCCGGGATGGGAATGGGTAGCTCCCTTCCTCAGCCGGCGGCATCGAATACGGCCCCACCAACAAGCCGACATGGCCGGGAAGCGCGGGGGCGGGTCCCCCCCCTACTTCTCCCTTCACGGCGGAGCGGGCGGAGGTCTGGTCTGGATCATCGCAACCCATGCGCAGCTGGATGGGACCATTTCCGCCGGCGGAGCAGACGGCCATGAGTCTGGTGATCGAAATTGGGACGGCTCCGGCGGCGGCTCAGGGGGCGGCATCTATATCCAATGCCAGAATCTTTCGGGGCGCGGATTTCTGCACGCCAACGGCGGTCGTGGGGGGAAATTGGTCAGGCGGCGGAGCCGGCGTTCGAATCGTCCTGGTGTACGCGAAATCCACGTGGAAAGGCCGTCTCCAGGCCCATGGCGGGTTGGGTTCCTGGACCAATTGAAATGAGCGTCCTGCGTCCAAAGCGTGGCGCCATGTATTTGGGCGACAGCGTTACAGAATGCATAACAATATCTCTATCGATCTGCTATCGTCCAATCTTCTGCCTGCCGCCCTCAATATTCCAGCACCACGGCCACGTGGCATTGGACCTTAGGAACCACACAGCATACGGTGCCGTCTGCGCTCCGTTCGAGCCGGAGATTCGTTCGCTCTGGAATGGTGTAGGCGCGTCGGACTTTTTCGGAAACCCGGACGGCGACGGGCACGTCGTAGAGCGGCACCAGGTCTTCGATAATCTGGCACTTCCCCCGCTGCATCGGCGTAGCGTAGAGCAGGTGCACCACATAGCGGCGGTGTTGGGGCTGACGCACAAACGTCACCCGCCCGGCCGAGGGCATGGTCACCACGCAGTTGGGCCGGCGATAGATTCGCCGCAGCGCGTTGAGGAAGAGCTCCCGGTGGACGCGCGCGCCATGCACCGCATAGAGGTCTCCCAGGGCATGGGGCAGATAAAGAATGCGTCCCTTCTGCACCGCCCCGGGATGAGCCGCCTTCTCGAGGCGGAAGGGCGTGTTCTGGTGGCCGCAGAATCGTTCATAGGTGCGACTGAAGTAGGGTTCATGAATCGAAGCGAGAACACGTCCGTCGCGCACACGGACCCGCTCTCCGGCGGTGTAGCAGAGGATGGGGGCATCCGGCAGCCGCCGCGCGAGCTCTTTGCCCGGAACGACGTAGTCCACGTCGTAAGCGCCCGGACCAAGGTAGTCGGCCCCGACGTCGAGCATGAACCGTCGGCCCTCAGCATCCAAACCGCTTTTCCCCATCAGCAGCAGACTTCCGCCGCCTTTGACGAACGCCGTCAGTTTTTCGGCCTCGTCCTCGCTCAAACGGACATTCCCGGTAAGAATCAGGGTCTGAAAACCAGAAATGTCGCCATCGGGGGGAACGACACGGAAATCCATTTGAGATTCGAGAAGCATGTTGGCCGTTCCCTGGTCGTGATTGGCGCCGGGGCCCGACAACCACAGCCCCAGGTTGGAGGCCGGCTGGGCATCGAGGCCATAGGCTTCGATTTGACGGACATACCGATAGGCCTCGCCGATGTTCCGGTAGGTCGCCATTTCCATCCGGCCGCTGGGATGAAGCTGATCGCCGAAGTTGCACCGAGCGCCGTACGCGATCATGGCGGCCGCCTCGTAGCGTATCGCCTCGGGGTACTTGAACCCTCCGAATTCACCCCAGCTTCCATGAAATTTTCCACTCATCGCGGCAAAGGGCTTGGAACGCTCGGCAAAATAGCGGGAACGAATCGGAAACCGATCGTAGCCGCCCCAGGCGGTGGGCAGATCCTCGAGGTCATGGTGTGTCGAGTAGGGATGCCAATCGGTCGCGTACATCGCTCCGCCGCCGTTTCCAGGACCGCCATTGTAAAAAATCGTCGCGTTCGGCCACTTGGCGTGGATGATCGCATTGAGTTCGCGCATCAGGTGCTGCCACATGCGAACGGAAAACGCCGTGGCGGCCTGGTGGTCGTTCGGGTCGATCCCCTCCTCGGCCATGCGCGCGAGGCAGCGTTGGCAACGGCAGCCGTGGTAGCAACAGATGTCGTACCAGAAGCCATCCACCTCGAAGAGCTCGCAGATTTCGGCCGTCTGGGCCTTGATCAGTTCCAGATAGGGACCGGAGGGACACATATTCCGCCACAAAAATTCCGGGCGGTGGTCGGTCGGTTTGGCATTGGCCGGAAGGGTGTCCCAGAAGCGGCCGTCGGGCAACACAAAGCACCAATCGGGATGAGCCTCGGCATCCTGCTGCGACCATCCGATCGAGTAATAAATCGGGCACTTGACGCCGATCTCGTGACAGGCTTCGATTTGCTCGCCCAGCAGATTGCGGCGCAAGGTGGGATGCGGACGTCCCAGCTTGGTGGGGTAATAGCTCCAGCCATGGTGGCACTTGGCAAAGATGTTGATCCCGTTAACGCGACCCAATTTGAGGGCCGCCTGCCACTGGCGCTTATCAAAGGCCGCACCCACATCGGGAATATGTTCCGACGTGTGAAAATCCAAATGGACCTGTCGAGAGGGTATCTTTATCATCGTTACACAACCTCCTGTGTTTTTGTTATTTTCCCTCAAGCTGTTAGTGCCTTATCTGCCGGGAACTGCGACGAAAACAAAGATCTGGTGAGTGAGTGTGGGAGTGCGTGAGTGTGTGAGGAACAGCATTCCCACTCACAAACCCACATACGCACATACTCACACACTTGGGTTGAGGGCAACGCCCGCATTGGCCCGGAAAGAGCAGTTCAATCCGCCAGTTTCGCCGCGCGCCTCGTCACCTTTCAGCGCCTCGTTCGAATCAGAACCTGACCGCAACCTCCGCCCGCCCGCGGAACGGGGCCACCACGATCGTTTCGCGCACGGCGTCGTAGTGGCCGCCTTCCACGCGCGCGGCGCGGCG
>Ga0308419_1000758_pt1 | contig 22531 bp, 19 predicted proteins | sample HotsprSampleMS50_FD_203674 | JGI IMG/M metagenome (GOLD analysis project Ga0308419, IMG submission 203674) | Hot spring phototrophic mat microbial communities from Mushroom Spring, Yellowstone National Park, Wyoming, United States - 20090730_MS50 ... | reverse complement strand
GCCATCACGCTCCTGCGTCAACTGGACTATCGGTACATTCCCGATGCGCAACGGGCGATTGCCGCGCAGCCCGCGTTGGCGTTCGCTCTCCTGGGAGGATAAGATGAGAACTTTGAAAAGCCCTAGAATGTGGACATATGTATTGACACCACCGCCAGTCTATATTACACTAAGGAGCATCTTTGCCAACATATGGAGCGCTTCGCAGTCAACAAAGTAGTCCTCGCCAGACAAGACAGCAAGTGGCGCGGTGCAATACCCTGATCCACATTTCCGCGACCAGCATATGGTGTTGCAGGTCAGTGCATCTTTATACCCCACTGTTTGATGAACACATAGTGTGCAATCATAGCATGTGTAGAATGAACAACATGATATGAAGGAGGTTGTGATGTTACCGCCGCGAGATTTTATTGTTCCAGCCATGATCCGCGTTGGTTCCGGCGCGGCCGATCAGGCAGGTGAGTTGTGCTGTACAAAAGGCTTTAAGAAGGGCTTGATTGTCACCGACAAGATCATGCAGAACCTGGGGTTGGTGAACAAACTGGAACAGGTGTTAAGTCAGCACGATATTCAGAGTGCCGTCTATGCGGGGGTGAATAGTGAGCCAGTGGTTGAGTACGTCCAGGAAGGACTCGATTTCTATCGAGAACAGGGCTGTGATTTCTTGTTAGCTTTAGGAGGCGGTAGCCCGATCGATACCGCCAAAGCCATTGCCGTTATGACTACCAACCCTGGCTCAATTGAGGACTACAAAGGCATTGGTAAAATTGGACAGCGCGGTGCTCCGCTGATCGCTATACCCACTACCGCTGGTACCGGCAGCGAGGCAACGATGTTTACGGTTATTACCGATACAAAAACAGATGTGAAGATGTTGATCGGTAGCCCACATCTAATGCCAGACATTGCAATTGTGGATCCCTTGCTCACGATCTCTTCCCCGCCGAGCGTAACCGCAGCGACCGGCATTGACGCCCTGGTGCATGCAATTGAAGCCTATGTTTCGGTGAAGGCCCAACCGATGTCGGATCTATTCTGCCTCTCGGCGATCGAGTTGATTGCCAGCAACATTCGGCAGGCCTGGTCGAATGGTACCAACCAGGAGGCCCGCGAGAAGGTGATGCTCGGCGCACTCCAGGCAGGCATTGCCTTTAGCAACTCATCCGTCGCTCTGGTGCATGGTATGTCGCGGCCAATCGGCGCGTATTTCCATATTGCCCATGGCGTTTCGAATGCGGCCCTGCTGGCAGTGGTGACAGAGTTTAGCTTGATCGGCAATCCGGTGCGCTATGGCCATGTGGCCCGGGCCATGGGAGAGCATACCGATTTTATGCCGGTGATGGAAGCCGCCGACCTGGCCGTCAAGGCGATCAAGCGTTTAATTCGGGACATCAAGATTCCATCGCTGGCGGAGCTGGGCGTTGAAGAGGAAAAATTGATCCGTCTAGCCCCATCGATGGCGGATGCGGCGATTGACAGTGGGAGCCCGGCTAACAATCCACGCAAGCCGACCAGGCAGGAAATTATCGATCTATATCGTCGCGCCTATCATCAAGCATGAGGCTGGTTCCTATTTAGTCTCATGAGACTGGGGCGGCCGTCTCTGAGTGCAACAGGTGCTTTAGTCCTGGGGGCCGTCACTGGGTATCGGTATGATCCTGACTACTATGTACCTGACGATCCCCAGTATCGTACCTCCCTCTGACGTGCAGATTGTTCTGGCGGATCGGGCTGGAATACAGGATGGAACGGTACCTCGTGTGGGCACCCCAACGTATTAATCAATGGATGCTTCTGGCTGCGGGTCTGAGGGGCCAGGTACCCAGAAACCTAACGGGTTGTGAGGGTTGCATCCCTGAACCTGATGCGCATGGGGCACCCCGCGTGGGTGCCCCGATATAGTGTCTGGCATGTTCGGACGGGACGGACAGGGGTATGCACAGGGTACAGCCTCTTCAAAAAACCTGAACCGGGTATCCTCTATGGTGAGAGTCGCTTTTCTGTGCTACTATTTATATTCTGCACGGCTTTTGAAAACATTGATTGTCACTTCTGTAGCTTTCGGGTATCATAGAGGTATGCCGCGTTGCACAGGACTGCCTTTGTAAAGGATGGCTACCCATTATGAGTTTCGCAGCAGAGCATCCATCGAGGAGGTGGATTGCCACCCGGATCAACACGGGATCAGAGTTCTCTTCCATCCTGCCCGAAGTATCTCATAAGACCGATCCACCGTTCCATGACCAGTTATGCAAAGTCTATGGAACCGCAGCAGCATATCATTCGCTACCAGGCACACTGGGAGGAGTAAGCATAGACGCACAGAGTTGTGCAAAATAGCAGTGTGAGCGTCAAAATCAAAGAGAAAGAAATCTCAGGAAAAGAAAGAACCTTCGCTATTGTGGAGTTGTATGAGTATGAGTAACCTATCTATTTCTGTTGAACGTAATGGATTGCGATGGATACGTGCTGATTTACATATTCACACCCCTGCATCCGAAGATTATGCTGAACCAGACGTTAGTTATCTGGATATTCTACAAGAGGCTGAGCGACGGGAATTGGAAATTATTGCCTTTACCGATCATAACACTGTTCAGGGCTATGAACAGTTTCAGCGTGAAATCGAGTTTTTATGTACCCTCGAAACCGCCGGGCGACTCACTCCTGAAGAACAAACACGATTGGATGAGTATCGACGGTTATTGAGTAAGATCAATGTTCTACCCGGGTTTGAGTTTACGTCGCATTATGGTGCACATATTCTCGGTATTTTTAGCACCAACCACTCGCTGAGCTTTATTGAGGCAACACTGATACAATTGGGCATTCCTCCCGATCAACTCAAGAAAGGTCTGTGCAGTATCCCCAATACCCGCTATGTCACTGACGCCTACGACATTATTGCTCGTGCTGGAGGGTTGGTTATTGCGGCGCATGTCAATGGCCCGAATGGAGTTATCACCGAAACCCTGCGGATGGGTACCAGTGGGCAATCGCGGGTAGCTGCTACCCAGAGTTCCTCCCTGCATGCGCTTGAGTTTATTAACTTTTATACCGATCACGACAAGTTTACTTCACCCGGTTTCTATAACGGTAAAACCGAACACTATGAGCGACGGATGTTCTGTATTCAGGGCAGTGATGCACATCGTCTACGCCGTTTACCCGATGGTGACTTACAGGATTGGCGACGGCACGGTATTGGCGATCGTTATATTGAACTGTTGTTGCCCAATAACAGCTTTGAAGCACTTATAGAGCTGTTTAGAAGCCAGAACTTCGACCGCGTCCGTGTGCCGAAACGGGATCAAAAGCAGTGGGCCATCGATGTCCTGCGCTCGGGTGCTACTTCAGAGCGCCAGATTCTGCGCAGTATTGGCGACGATCTGTCGGCTGCTGGTGAGTTATGGCGTGACGTGGCCGCGCTGTCGAATGCAGATGGCGGCGTGTTGATTATTGGGTGTGAACCAGGCGGGCGCATTACCGGTGTCACCCGCCCCGAACAGGTTAGCGAGATTCTGCGCCAGAGTGTGCGCCAACACCTTGACCCCCAGCCGTATATGTCGCTCGAACTGATGCCCTATGAAGGACACGATGTGATGCGGGTTGAGGTCAAACCCGATAGTCTACCGCCGTATATAGGTGACAACGGGGTCGTGTATGTGCGTCGCGATGGTGAAACGCAGCCTGCCGATCGCAGTGAAATTATGCAACTTTGCCGCCGGGCACTGGCAAAAGGCGGCAGTTCGCCCCTGGATAATGGCCAGGATCTCGATTTACCACGGAGCGGAGTCGAGATTGTAAGCGATCAGCGGCGCGGTGGTATCTGGAACTACGAAGTGCGCGATTTGCGCACGACCGCCGGTGTCACCCGTGACAAGGCGCAGGGATTATGGGCCTATGCGATCAGTCGCCACGAAGATTTGCGCGAAGGCCGTATCGACCTCCAGAGCCAGGTACGCTGGCGCGGTCGCCTGGGAGTCTGGCGCGCTTATCGGCAAGGAAATCGTACCAAATACGATCTCGTTCATCGTGACGCGAATGGGATGATTGACCACGTGTTCTACGGCGTCTCCGATTGGGGGTTGAGTGAGAACTGGCTGGCGCTGTTGAATGAGCGCAGTGGTGTAGCAATTGAACAGGATCTCCAGACCTTTGATCAAGAGGATGACCTGTCCCCTGGTTCTGATAATGGGTTGCCAGACTTGACCATACCCGACAAACCCTGGGGTGAGCGTCGCTACCGCTGGCGTGGGCGTGGTGGGTTATGGCGCGTGTATCTCGATGGGCATAATGGTGCCTATTTTGATCTGGTAATGAAAGACAAGGATGGTAATGGATATCAGGAATTTCAATCTGTACCCCGCTCCAAGTTGACCGATCCGTGGCTAGCGCTGATTCGCGTTCCGCGCCCACGTACGGGCATTGAGGTAGTCAGCGCGGAACTTGATGAAGATGGCGAATGGCGGTATATCTTTCGCAACCTGCGTACTGGCGATGTCAGTAGTATGCCATGGCGCCTGCAAGATATTGAGGCTGGAACGGTACGTGAATATGCGGCCCGCATGTATCTGCGCGATAATCCGCTCGACGAGTCACAGGTACGCTGGTGGGGCAATATTGGTTACATGCGCCCTATGCGGAGCCAGGTTGACTTGATTTACCGTGATGAACAGGGCAAAGACCATTTCTTCTATGCAGCACGCCGTGAGGAGCTCCATGGTGAGTGGCGCGACTTGCTCGATCTGTATGAGGAAATGTAACCATAATATGGAGTGCGGGCGGACGCAGCAGGGGCAGACGGAGACTGGTGGACATAATATGGCCCTCCGCTGCTGCGCCCCTATCTCGTGCAGGCCACAGGCCTACCGGCCCGCTGCAGTCAAAGAATCTCGTTCTACACCAGCAAGCTCAACGGCGACTCGAGTAGTCGCTTCAACGCTCGTAAGAACTGCGCCGCCGTTGCCCCATCAATGATCCGATGATCAACACTGACGGTAACACGCATTATCTCGCCAATAACGATGTCCCCATCACGTACCACCGGTAGCTGGCGCACAGCTCCAACCGCCAGTGCTGCCGATTGTGGTGGCGTAATGATCATCCCGAACTCAACCACGTCATACATCCCTAGATTGGAGACGGTAAATGTACCGCCTTCCAGTTCGTTGGGCTTAATCTTGCCCTCCCGCGCCCGTTTTGCCAGTTCCTTAACTTCAGCCGCAATAATACCCAGACTCTTTTTGTCAGCATCAATAATGGTCGGAGCCACCAGACCTTCTTCAATCGCCGTCGCGACGCTGATATTGATCTGCGCATGTTGCACAAAGCCAGGTTGCCCATCGGAGCCGGTAGCATAGCTGCTATTGATCATGGGGAATGCCCGTAACGCCTTTGCCGTGGCCTTAATCACCACGTCGTTCACCGATATTTTAACCGGGGCAACACCGCTCTCGTTGATCTGGGTACGCCACCGGAGTGCATCCGCCATATTAACCTCGGTCGTGACATAAATATGCGGTATCCCTGGCTTGGCCTCCGTCATACGCCGCGCAATAGCACGCCGCATACGGGTCATGGGAATGACTTCCCATGTCGGTTGGGTTGCTGTCGTAGGCGTTGTGGACACTGCTGGTCTGGGGACGGGGGCAGATACGGGCGCTGCCGGCGCGGCGGGTTCTGCTCTTTTCGGGCTGGGAATCGGTTCTGGTGGTACCGCAGCCCGTGCTGGTGTGCTTTGTTGCTGCTGATAGAACGCTTCCACATTTTCCTTGATGATCCGCCCGCCTGGCCCGGTCCCTTCAATCTGCCGCAGATCAATGCCATATTTCTCCGCCAGACGCCGGGCGACGGGGGAAGCAATAATCCGATCCTCAACCGCATGACCATTTCCCTGTTGCGCCCCCTGGGCCTTAGACAGAGGTTGCGTGTCAGGCCCCATTGCTGTTGCTCCACCTGCTGCAGTCGCGGTTGGCCCCGGTGGTTCGGCTGGTGTGGCTGACCCGGTTGTGGGTTCAGCCGTTGGCGCACCTGCCGTTTCCGCCTCACCTTCACCAATAATCGCTATTGGTTCTCCAATTGGAACCGTCTGCCCCTCTTGAACCAGAATCTTCTGCAACGTGCCGCTTTCATACGACTCAAGCTCCATTGTGGCCTTATCGGTTTCGATTTCGAGCAGGATCTCGCCTTTTTCCACATGGTCACCCGGTTGCTTCAGCCAGCGCCCAATGGTGCCCTCCTCCATCGTGTCGCTCAGGCGAGGCATAGTCAACTCGGCCATTGTATCGCTCCTTTGCTTTCTACCGCGGCATAACTGCCTGCACGGCAATGTTCCTATCGTGTACCAGCCAGGGTCTGATGAATTGCGTCAATGAGATGTTGCGCACTGGGTAACGCCGCCCGTTCCAATACCTTGGCATAGGGCAGAGGCACCTCAACCCCCGCGACCCGTCGCACGGGAGCATCCAGATAATCAAACGCTTCTTCCTGAATAGTGGCCGCTATCTCGGCCCCAATGCCATACGAGCGCCAATCCTCCTCAATAATAACCGCCCGATTGGTTTTCTTCACCGAATTCACAATTGTTGGCTTATCCAGTGGGCGGAGCGAACGCAAATCCACCACCTCAATACTCACGCCTTCTTCTTCCTGGAGTCGACGTGCCACATCTAAGGCCAGTACGGTCATCCGTGAGTAAGCAACAATTGTCAGATCTGTACCGGTTCGTTTGACTTCGGCTTCGCCAATCGGGATCGTATAGTTATCATTTTCCGGCACCTCGCCCCTGGTGTTGTAGAGCGCCAGATTTTCAATAAAAATGACCGGATCATTATCACGAATAGCAGTGCGTAACATGCCTTTCGCATCATAAGGCGTAGAAGGGGCCAGCACCTTCAGGCCCGGCACATACGCGAACCAGGCCTCGAAATTTTGTGAGTGTGTCGCTGCTAGTTGTTGCCCTCCACCGCCCGGTGTGCGGATAACCATTGGTACCGATGATTGCCCACCAAACATATAGTGGATCTTGGCCGCATGATTGACAATCTGATCAATCGCCAGCAGAATAAAGTTGATGGTCATAATTTCTACCACCGGACGTAGACCGAGCATAGCCGCACCTGCGGCCATACCTACAAAGCCTTCCTCGGCAATTGGTGTATCAATCACACGTTTCGGCCCAAATTCCTGAAGTAACCCTGCTGTCACCTTGTATGAACCCTCAAAAATCCCGATCTCCTCACCCATCAAAAACACCGTTTCGTCACGCTGCAGTTCTTCACGCAACGTTTCGTTCAGTGCCTGGCGATAGGTAATGACTGGCATATCAGGCTCCTCTTTCCGCTATCTGTGCCGCCACAACTGCATCAGATACACCCGGTGTATTGGCGACCGGAGTAGCATACATAAAAGCAAAGAGATCTTCAACCTGGGGATCGGGGCTATCATTGGCAAAATCAATTGCCTCCTGCACCTCACGCTCTACCTGATCGACTATCTGTTTAAGCCAGGCATCATCAATGATATGCGCGTTGAGCAAGACCTGGGCATAGCGCTGAAGCGGATCGTCGGCCCGTCCCTGACGCACTTCTTCCTCCGGCCGATAACGCGCCGGGTCAACCACCGAATGTCCGCGAAACCGATAGCTGATCGCCTCCAGAATGGCTGGCTCGCTTTCGTTCTGGGCCCGTTCACGCAGGCGGCGGGTGACATCACGCATCGTCAGCACATCTTTGCCATCAACGCGTTCCCCGTGAATACGATACGCGCAGCCCTTCTTATACAATTCTGGTTCGGCTGATCCGCGCTCAACCGTCGTACCCATCCCATAGCCATTATTAACCACCAGAAAAATCACGGGCAATTGATAGAGCTTTGCCATATTGAGCGATTCGTGCCAGGCACCAATATTGGTGGTGGCATCACCCATCTGGCAAATCACTACTCCGTCACGCTCCTGGTATTTCAGCGCAAATGCTGCTCCAACCGCCAGCGGAATCTGTCCACCAACAATCGCATACCCACCCATAAAATTGGTCGCACGATCAAACAGATGCATGGAACCGCCCCGCCCTCGTGAAACCCCCGTGTCCTTACCAAATAGCTCGGCCATCACTGCCCCCGGTGACACGCCACGAGCGAGGATATACCCATGCTCACGGTAGTTGGTAAAAATATAGTCCTGTGACTGGATACCCGCCATTAAGCCTACAATTGTGGCTTCCTCACCCAGATTCAAGTGGCAATACCCGCCGATGCGCGCTTTGGTATACATTTCACCGGTACGTTCCTCAAAGCGCCGGATCAAAAGCATCTGGTGGTAGTAATGCCGTAGCTGTTCGCTATCTTCTTCTGCCAGATTCCGCTGGTTATTCGTTGCAACGTTCATCCAGGCTTCTGTTGCTATTTCGCTCATCGTCTGTCACTCCTTCGTGCTACATATCCATTGGCGTTAGAATTACGGATGCTCGCCTTTCGGCGCGAAAGCCCGGCGGGTTCACGCCGGGGATGAAGCGCCCTGCTTCCGCAGCTTTCGCTCATGGGTTGTACGAAATACCGTTGTGTGATCCACGTATTCGTACGGGGGGAGGTGCACCCTATGCACGGTTCCAACTGAGCTTTGGGCGTTCCAACCAAGAATCCATCGTTGGGGAAAAAGCTCATGGTCATGTGGTGCGCCGGTTCGACGGAAGGGGCCAACCTGAGAGTCAGCACAGCCAGGCGCAACAACGAGGCCACCCCCCACTCATGGGCTCTGCAGAGCACGAGCAGGAGACCGGAGCCGCAATCCCTGAAGCCCGGCTGCCTTTGGCCCTGGGAACCGTCACAGGACACGTCTCATGCCTCGCATCATGCACCTCCTGCTTCGTCGCCCATCATCCATTGACGTTGGGTGGAACTGGAACGACCGTGCCGTGTCCCGGTGGGACATGCTTCCTCCGCCGCTTCACACCTCCCACCGTGCACCGCCCGCCTCACATACCCGGTGGCTCAACCTCATGCACAAATGCACTCTGTGGTGCATGACAACGGGGACACTGTGTTGGTACGGTGGCGCTACGCACAATTTCACCACAGACATTACACACCCAGCGCATGGCAATCTGGCGTATGAGATCTGAACGACTGAGAATACCAACAATTTTGCCCCCTTGCAGTACTGGCACGCGGCGAATGTGTTGAATAGTTAACAGATGCGCAACTTCCTCAACCTCGGTATCAACACTCACACTAATCACGCTCCGGCTCATAACGTCGGCAACGGTATGACCTTCTTTGGAAATCAAGTCATGCTCGGTGATCATTCCAACCAACCCACCCGCGTCATTCACCACCGGGATCCCACTGATCCGATGTCGAGCCATCAGGCGAGCAGCATCCTCGACAATGCTGCTTTCCCGTACGCAAATGACGTTCGGTGTCATAATATCTCTGGCTTTCATGCCGCAAACCCCTCTTTACCCCAATCCTGAGCGTGGCGTTATCTTGCGTCTATGTATGCAAAAGGTGGGCCATTTCGTTCCCTTTCACAGTCAGGATTATGAAAATTCTACATACCTGGTAGTATAACAAAGGTTCAGGCGATTTCGTAGTATGCGCGCATACGCTTATGCGAATCCAGGTCGCTATGCGCGCAGCAGAGGCTCCACTCAGAGGCTGAACATCGGGAGGGGTTTGGGGGGCCGTAGCTTAATCGTCATCCGTATTCTGCTGACGGTTGCGTAACTCGGCGTGGAGTTGTAGGGCACGTTCTTCCCCCAACTCGTCCCGCAGACGTGCCCACAGCCAGTCCCAATCACTTTCTGGTTTTGGTGGGACTTTGATATGTAACACAGCACCACGCAATGCCGCTCCGCATTGGGGGCATTGGGTGATATGCTTTTTAGTCACAGGATCATAATATACTCGTGAATGCTTCACGCCATCCCAGATTTTTTGCACCCAGATCGCACACCCACACGCATGGTAGCGTATCATCTCTCACCTCTCTACTCCTGCAGCTGGTGTCGATACTGTATCGTATTCGTTTGTGTTTTTCTTAGAGTAACCGATTACCCAGAAGCATACCTGTTTACTTTGTGAATATTGTACAAACTATAGCAATAAACCTACAGAGAACAATCTGCAAACGGGTAGATACGAGAGGTAGCTTATACCTACCCAGATGGATAGGCATTGCTCAAAACAACTCGGTAGGATGACCAGGGGTCAAGGAAGTTAGCAGAAGTTAGCCCGTGCCACGAATATAAATATTCGGCCATGGCTTGAAGGTAGTGGGGAATGTATCCTGACGCACAATACTGTCACCCTCGTATACCACGCGATAGACTTCCACTTTCATACCGCTCAGGGCATAGTCAGTCTGGCGCACATAGCCGCGTGGAAGCGATGGATCATTTAGATAGACCGGGGTACGCGGGGCCGGGGTACGTTCCAGAATGACGTGACTCATCGTTACAGAACGATGCACAGGTGGCCCATAGAGTGCAATCGTTAACCGCTGACGATTCAAATCCGGCCAGGCCTGCACGAGAAGCCAGCCACCCGTGTCGTTCACAAACTGTAAATCCTGGGCACCCGTATAAATCGTCGCATCAAGGCCAGGAGGTTCACCCAGTTCCTCGTACCATGGAATGCGGAACGAATGCTCATGCCGCTCAATAATCGGTAATCCCGACCAGAAGGCTGCCCGGAACATCGTGGTCGAAACCTGGCACAGACCACCGCCCCATTCACGCTGGGTACGATTGTTCACAATCGCCAGGCCCTGGACAAACCCGCCACTGGCGTCAACCACACCCAGGTTGGTATTGAACGAAAAGACACTATCAGGAGGGATGAGCAAACCGTGCATACGGTTTGCACCGGCGCGAATATTGGTGATCCGATAACCTTCGGAGGCGCGAAACGAACTGACGCCAGCACCGACCAGATGCGTGATCCCAAGACTGGCGAGATTGGCTTCTGTCACTGGTGGCGGAATCTCCGTCATTGGCAACTCAATTGTACGCGGCCCACCGCGTAGAGCCGCATTCACCGCCTCCAGCGCCAGGGCTGCATCAAGCCCACGTCCAGGTAACCCGGGCTGAAATATTTCCAGATGACCATCGTTCCAATTGACTCGTGGGAGCGTCCCCTCCTCGCGTAGCGCCTCGGATATTGGAATGAGGGCGTTGCGCAGGCCAGCTTGATCAATGAAGGGGGTAATCACCGTACGGCCATCGGCGTCGCTGGTACGATCCAGATGAATCCAGGTAGCGATCTGTTCGGGTAGCCATTCCCAGGCGCACGTGTGTATGCATTGGCCGGCGGCCCCGGTCAGAATAATCGGTTCATCCAGCAGTGTATGCAGTTCCGCTACGATGGGGGTAATATCAGAATCGCGCACTGTGGGCAAGAGCATACGTGTACGTAACGCGACCGACTGTGGTTCTAAAGCTTGAATAGCCGCGGTCATATCGTACAGCATTTCATCAACCAGCACCTGGGTGCCGATCTGCTCGGATGTGACCACAATATGCGGCCCATGCAAGGCTACATCAGCATTACGAGGTGGTGTCTCGACAGTCTGCGCCACTGCCAGCAGGTAGCGTTGCATAACTGTTTGATCGACCTTGACCCGCAACGGTATCTCGACGCCATGCTCCCAGATCGCCACCGCCATTTGCGCATTATCAATACGATTACCGATGCGCCCGGTAGCAAAAGCTGTGTGAATAGCCTGATCAAAATCAAGATAAATGCCTAATTCTTCCGCATTCGGGCGCCAGCGTTGCTCACCGTACACTATCTCGATCGGGTTCCTCTGAAAATGGGCATACCGTCGTTCGAGTGCCGCCCGTGCCCCGGAGAGCCGATAGCCGCCCAGATCCAGGCCACGCACACTGATGTGGGGATAAATACGCTGGTCAAAATGACGTTCACCTGCCAGCAGCAACACCACGCCAATCCCACCCGCCAGTATCAGCAACATCAGCATGACCAGGATCCACTCGAGTGGATTGCCCAACCGCCGTTGCCGCTGCCGCCGATCACGCTGCCGTAGTGGTTGAATCGGACGCGGACGGAACCTGCCGATTGTCTCTACCGTCGGTTGCTCCTGGATATATTCGTTCATAAAAAACAACGATACTTTATGAAGCTCCGCTCAACGTAGCTGTGAGTCTACACCTGGAAGTGATCAGTGTCAAGTGCCAAAATTGCTCAACTGGTCTCCTGGTCTCCCGATTGCTTGCAATTGACTGAAGCGTATGCTATACTCCTAACTATTATCGGGGATGTGGCGAAATGGCAGACGCGCATGCCTTAGGAGCATGTGCCGCAAGGCGTGTGGGTTCAACTCCCACCATCCCCACCAGCGTGTTTCTGAACGATTCACACATAGCAAAGGTATGCTACATAATAGCTGTATTTCATATCCTGTGTCACACAGGCGATAGGCTAATCCAGGCTATTTTCGATTTGTCTTAGTCCACACCACATATCTGATACTTGACCCCCTGGCACCAGAACAGAACGCGCATACAGGAGTCGTCCCCTCTGTTTTACGGCCGAGCGTTACAATGCAGCATGTCAGTTCCATTGGGATCAAGCGCTGTACTTTTCCATGGATGGCCTGCGGGTTGCGCAGGAGCCTGCGGCCTCTGTACAACCCTCGCTAGCGAACGTTCCCGTGTACTGATGCCTGCAGCATACGGCTCAACGGTGAACGGTGATTGTCCATTTTTTCTTTACGCGCTTTTTTTATAGCAGTGTTAGCCAGATGATGATGATATCATGAGCTGTATATTTCACACATACACCAGTTAGTGATTACGTTGATTTGATAAGGAAAGGAAACGAGATGGTACGTGTTCGTTTCGATCATATTCTTCAAGATGTGCGTGGAGATCTGTTGAACCTGGGGCATATGGTTGAGCAGGCCCTGGAACACGCGATACAGAGTCTCGCAACCTGGAATACTACAACTGCCGGCTGGATCATTCGCGATGATCCAAAGATCGATGCGGCTCAGCAAGCGCTAGAGGAACGGGTGATGGGATTATTGGCAACCCAGCAACCCATTGTTGCCGGTGATTTGCGCCTGATGAGTGTGGTGGTTGCCATTGCCACTGAACTCGAACGTATTGGCGACTATGCCAGCGGTATTGCTAAACGTATTCAGCGTACCAGTCACCGTCCCGTACACATCGATCCGCCAGCCGAGATCAGCACTATGGCTCGGATGGCCCAGGCAATGCTGCGTACCAGCCTGGAGGCCTTCCTTCATCAAGATCTTGACCAGGCCCGTAGCTTGGCACAACAAGAAGAGCAAATTGATGTCCTGGAAGATCGCCTGCACGCGCACCTGCTCGATCTGGCACACGAAGATCCGCAACGGATCGGCGTAGTGGTCGATCTCATAGATATTGTACACGTGCTGGAGCGCGTGGCTGACCGTGCCACCAACATTGGTGAGCGAGTGATCTATCTGGTGACATGCCATACAGAAATGCTTAATCCATAACCATTCGCGGGCTGGCAGCGCTTAGCCCAGTGCTCTATGCGTTGCTCACTGTCTTCGTAGAAATCGAAAGCCAACCCGCCTCACCTTATGAGCAATCCTATAGTCATAGCACACCATGGACTTCGGGTGCTTCCCAACTGATGGAGGATTGCTATCTTTAGCTTGTAACCTGTAGCCTATGGTTGCACCACCGCAAACTGTCATGTACAAGCCACTGTATCGCCTCCTTGCTCCAGGCTGCGCTCAGGGGTTGCCGTAAACCCATGCCATACCCTCTGTCATAACCATATACACAAACGATAATCTTTCCCTGGTCTGCGTTCAAAGGTTGCTTGAAACAAATGTGGCAGCGTGGCAGACACGTTTCCGTCCATCGGTCATTTGACGTGGTACTTAAGGAATGATATACTTAACTATATTAAATATCAAGAAGTCCTAGCAACTTTCAGGAAGGCTTCAGGCACGTGACACAGCAAGAGCCGCGGATGGGGGTTGAACACAACCAGCACACCAATTTTGAAGAGGTAGAACGGGTCATTATGCAGATTAGCTGGCTCGGTCAACGCCAGTTTATGCAGTTGCTCGACGAAGAACGATTTCATCTCACCCTGCCCCAGTTCTACACGCTCCTGCATCTGCATCAGATCGCCGATGCATGTAAAATGTCCGACCTTGCTGAAGCAACGCATCAGTCGGCAGCATCCCTGACCGGAGTGGTTGACCGGCTACTGGAAAAACAACTGGTTGAACGCACCCGCCATCCTCATGATCGGCGTCAGGTTATGGTCGTGGTGACACCGCGTGGTAACACGTTGATCGCTGAAATCAAGCGAGCCCGCCACGAACAGATGCATTCGGCCTTTATGCATTTGCAACCAGATGATATTGATACCCTGTTACGTTTGCTGGATCAAGTGTTGATTGGTATGATGCGTGTCCTGGAGCGGGCTGATAGTGGGCGTTGGGCATAAGTGGGATGTACCGAATGAATGGTTGATGACACGGTGAGTGGATTGAGAGTAACTGCGCAGAGGAGCGGTTGCTGGGGGGAGTGCAAGTGCCGCAAGCCCCCGCGAAATCCGCTGTCTGGTTCGTTATGGCGGCAAAGCCGTCACAACGGGTCGAACAAGCAATGTCTGGAAAGGCACAGCCCCTTCAGACCACTCTACCTGAAAGGTTACGCAGAGTATATGTGTATAGCTGATTGGCAAGATATAGTTATAGTACTCCAACGGGACTTCATCTCAGCAGGGGTGTGCGAGTCTACACCCCCGCGCACGTTCTCTATCCGGTGCGGCACGGCTTCTCCGCGCCGTACTGCCCTACCGAGGGGATGTCTCGTCGGAGGAATGGATACACAGAAAGCGGAATACTCATTAATAATAACGCAAAATTGTGCTCAGCAATAATTATTTATATAGTACCGATGCGTTCGAAACAGGCCCACGATTGTCCTGTAGAAAAGAGGAACACCGATGACTAATGACGTGTTAGCAGATCAGGAAGCAACTCTCACCAGCAGTGTGTCTCAATATGAACGTGAACTCCCACTGGTAGTGCTGGGGGAAATGGTGATTATGCCCCATATGACGGTACCCCTACAGGTAGGACAGGGTAAATCCTATCGGGCAATGGAGCAGGCCTGGGGGCAGGAACGTGAAGTCCTGCTGATCTTTGTCTCTGAAAATGAGATCGAGGGCTACAAGAGCAACCATGCCCAGCAACTGCCTCCCATTGGCGTGATCGCGAAACTTGAAGAGTTCATTAAATTGCCTGATAACACGGTTCGTATTATTCTTGAAGGTGCTTATCGGGCCCGCATTTTAGAGGCTGTGCAGAGTGAGCCGTTTTATCGCGTGCGCTGTTTGCCCCTCTTTGACCCTGAAGTAGGTGGGATGGAAATTCAAGCCTTGATGGAAACAGTCAAACAACAGGTTGATGAGTTTGTTGACCATCTGGGCGAAGTTCCCCAGGAGGCGGTGGCATTTGTCCATCGTATTGATCGTCCGGGTCATCTGGCGGATATTGTCACGTATGGGCCAGCGTTTGAGTTTAAGGATCGACTTGAGATCCTCAAAACGCTCGATCCGATCGAACGTCTGCGCAAGGCCTATCTGATTCTGGCGCGCCAGATCGAGTTGCTCAAGCTACGCCAGAAGATCCAGCAGGATACGAAGGAAGTGCTCGATCAGAGCCAGCGCGAGTATTTTCTCCGCGAACAGATGCGCGTTATTCGGCGTGAACTGGGCGAAGACGAAGAAAGTGATGATCCAATTGATGAACTGCGGCGCAAGATCGCGGAACTTCAGGCTCCCGATTATGTGAAAGACCAGGCGTTGCACGAGGTGCGTCGTCTAGCCCAGCAGGGCATGAATAGCCCGGAAGCCGGGGTTATTCGTACGTATCTGGATTGGATTATTAATTTGCCCTGGGCCGATGAGGAGTTCCCTGAAATTCGGATTACGGAAGCACAGAAGGTGCTGGATGAGGATCATTATGGTCTGGAGAAGGTGAAGGAACGTATTCTGGAATACCTCGCGGTACGGAAACTTGCCGGAAACAAAATGCGTTCACCAATCCTCTGTTTCGTTGGCCCACCTGGTGTCGGTAAGACGAGCCTGGGACGCTCGATTGCCCGTGCGCTCAACCGCAAATTCGTGCGGGCTAGCCTGGGTGGCGTGCGCGATGAGGCCGAGATTCGTGGCCATCGGCGCACCTATATCGGTGCGATGCCAGGGCGTATTATTCAGGGCATGAAATCGGCGAAGTCAAGAAGCCCGATTTTTATGCTGGATGAGATCGATAAGGTTGGGATGGATTTTCGCGGCGATCCCACCTCGGCCCTGCTGGAGGTGCTTGATCCCGAACAAAATAATACCTTTAGCGATCATTATCTGGAGATACCCTACGATCTCAGTCAGGTGATTTTTATCGCCACGGCCAATCAACTCGATCCTATTCCGAGTCCACTCCGGGATCGCATGGAGATCATCGAGATTAGCGGGTACACTGAAGATGAGAAGATGGGTATCGCCCGTGGCTTTTTAATTCCTAAGCAGCGCGAGTTTCATGGGTTGACTGAAGACCAGTTGATCATTACCGAAGAATCGATCAAGAAACTGGTACGCGAATATACCCGTGAAGCAGGTGTGCGTAATCTGGAGCGGGAACTTGCCAGCCTGTGTCGCAAAGTGGCACGTAAAGTCGCTTCTGCCAGCGATGAAGCGGTGACGGTAATGGATGCCTCAACCAGTGAGGCGAACAATGACCGTACCCCTCCGGTATTATCCTTTACGATAGATGCCGCTGATGTAGCGACCTACATTGGCCCGGAGCGCTACACGTATGGCCTCGCTTCAGATAAGGACGAGGTTGGTGTTGCGACCGGGGTTTCCTGGACGTATGCGGGTGGCGATATTTTGAGTATTGAGGTCTTACCCGTCCGTGGTAAGGGTACGTTGCAGATTACCGGCCAGCTTGGTGAGGTTATGAAGGAAAGTGCCCAGGCCGCGATGTCCTATGCCCGTTCCTGGGCTGAACAGTCGGGAATCGATCCAAACTACTTTGAAGATCACACCTTTCACATTCATGTGCCAGAAGGGGCGGTTCCCAAAGATGGCCCTTCCGCCGGCATTACGTTGACGACTGCGCTGATCAGTGCTGTCACTGGCCAGCCAGTTCGCCGCGATGTGGCAATGACTGGCGAGATTACACTACGTGGGAAAGTGCTGGGTATCGGAGGGCTGAAGGAAAAAACGCTGGCCGCCCATCGCGCCGGTATCAAGACGTTTATCCTGCCCAAGGAGAACACCAAAGATATTGGCGAGTTACCTGAAAAGGTTAAGCAAGAACTGACGCTAGTTCCCGTTTCGTCGATGGAAGAGGTCTTGAAGATCGCACTAAACACCACTAAATGACACAAGGTAGACAGTGAGGTATGTATGAATGAACATAGCAGGCCAAACATCTACGAACAGAGTTATGTATACGAACACGAAAATACCTACTGTATGCACGAACAGTCTGTACCATCGTCAAGATAATGATCGCGATCGACTGGATCAAGTGCCGTTACGAGCGTTTACCAGGTAAGTCCTGTAAATAACAAACGGGATTTACCTGGTTGTAACCGGGGGCTGGTAAAAATATGTGCAATGTCTTTACCAGCCTCTGAATCGTCTCCTGGAATCAACTGTTTTTTTGTACCGCGTCCCTGCTTCGTTTCTATCAGGTGGAGTATCAAGAAGGGGTGTTGCCCCTCCACCCCTCCAGGAGGCTCTTCGGTTTTACGGGGGCCCGCGGCCCCCGCGCCCCTGCTGGCAGAGGTACCACCCGAACGGTCACCATAGCGCCACTGGTTGGCACATTCTGCTACTGATAGACATGACGCAGATATGGTATGATTGAGCGATCAACTATATACAACAAGACATGATCTCGGCCGGTGTGCGGATGCCTGCGGTTCCCGCGCGCGTCCCCTTTCTGGTGCGGGGATAGCTCATTGATGGCTCATTGTAGTACTGTTCTTGATGTACAAGGAAGCAGCAGCTCATGCCTGGTTATCGCCGTGGCATTATACGCCAACAGATTATTGCCATTTTTTTCGCGATCATCGGTATCTTGATCATTCTGAGTTATGCCCCACGTCTGGGTCACCCTGATCCGACGATCTCGCGGTTAACTTTTGGTCTGGGTGGGCCAGTGCTCAATGTACCAACGGCCATCGTTATGTTCAGTATTGGCGTCATCTATTTCAGTAGTGGGATACCGGGCCTCTTTCGACGCTGGGAACGAGGGACTCGCTGGGCACTCTGGTTGAACGGCCTGCTCTTTGTACCAATGGTACTGATTGCTGCCGCCGCTGGCAAACAAACGAACATCTTAACCATGATCGCCGAGACGTTGCGGCTCGGAACGCCGCTGGCACTGGGTGCCCTGGCCGGGCTATATTGTGAGCGTTCCGGGGTAATCAATATTGCCATAGAAGGCATGATGTTGTTCGGTGCCGCCTTCGGCTTTGCAACTCTGATTTTTACGGGCAACATCTGGCTGGGTGTGCTGACTGCCGTATTACTCGGGGGTATAGCCGCCCTGCTTCACGGATGGCTTTCTATTCATCTGCAAACCGATCAGATTGTCAGTGGTACCGTCTTGAACATCCTCGCAATCGGTGTTACCGGCTATCTGCGGCGCAGTTATCTCCTGAGCAGTCTCGGTGGACGAGTGACATTGCCAACGATACCCATCCCCCTGTTGAGTGATATTCCACTGCTCGGCAACGTCCTGTTCCATAACAAACCAATCTTTTATACGATGTTGATTCTGGTTGTGAGCACGCATATTGTTCTCTTTTATACCCCCTGGGGTCTCCGGGCACGTTCCGTCGGTGAGAATCCGCGAGCGGCTGATACACTGGGCATCAATGTCTACCGAACACGCTATCTGAATGTACTGATCGGCGGTATGATTGCCGGGCTGGCCGGTGCCTGGTTTTCGCTCGAAACGGTTGGATCATTCGATGATGGTATGACTTCCGGTAAAGGTTTTATTGCCCTGGCAGCCATGATCTTTGGGAAGTGGACTCCGTTTGGTGCGTTCGGTGGTGCTATGTTATTTGGTTTTGCGGAAGCACTGGGTACCCGGTTTCAGATTCTGAACGTGGAACTGTGGGGTAGCCCCATCCCCATACAGTTTCTGCAAACACTGCCATACATCACAACGATCGTTGTCCTGGCTGGCCTGATTGGCCGGGCTACCCCACCAGCAGCAATCGGCCAGCCTTACCAAAAATAAGCATACGTATAGGGCAACAGGACTGGCCTTGTTGCCTACGTCCGCTAACTGTCCTACAGCCCTTCCGCATCCAACCAGGCCTGTACCGCAGCATCATCCGGGTTCTCATTGCCACCAGGGATATAGCGGTAACGGTCACCATAGCCTTCCATGATCTGATTCCGTAGTTGCTCGGTATCCGGGCTAGGATCAGTATCATGAATCTTAATAACGGCACCGCTCTCCAGGTCTAAATAGTTGCTGAAGTTGGGATCAGTTTCGGCCAGCGCGGCACGAATCTGTTCTCGGTTGTAGCTGCCTGCCACTACTATCTCCCAGGGCGTCCGGGAAACGCCCAATTACTTATCTTGCCGCCAGTTCCCGGTAACTTGCGGTTGGGTAGATGGTACACGAATCTGTCTAGTTCTGCAAGTTTTGGGTAACGAGCCGCAATATGTTACGATTCAGACGTAATCCGCGGTAGAATGAGAGTATCTGGTAAACCGGGTTGATTGAAACTCTATGCTGCGATCACTCGTATACTTCTTTAGATGCCGGAGTTATGCGGTTGCTCAACCACCGCGTCTGTTTCGCCTTCAGTAGAGCGGGACTTTTCTGTTTTTCTCTCCAGAGTTCCGCCGTAGACGAAAGCTTGCAGAGAAAAACGCAGTTCTTCCACACGGCCACAGGCGACACGGCGAACGAACACCGCATAACTCCTGTTAAATGGAGCAACCGGTATGGAGCAGCAGGTCGATGAGGTGCAGTGGGTGGCACAAACCCTCGCTGGAGACCAGCTGGCATTTACCTATCTGGTCGAGCGCTATACTCACCTGGTGTACAATCACGCCTATCGAATGCTGAATGATGTACAGGATGCTGAAGATGCCGTGCAAGAGATTTTCCTGAAGGTCTATATGCGGCTGGATAGTTTTGATCCATCGCGGCGGTTTGTGTCCTGGTTGTTGACGATTAGCTCAAACCACTGTATCGATCGCCTGCGTCGTAAACGTCAGACATGGCTGACCCTGGATGATGTCGCTTTCTGGTTGCCCAGTTCACGAAGTGGCCCGGAACGGCATACGCTAGAGCAAGAACAGCGGGCAACTGTGCAACAGGCCTTACAGCAACTACCTGAACATTACCGTCTCATTATGATCTTACGCTATTGGCATGAACTAAGCTATACAGAGATTGCCGATATTACCGAGTTGACCGAAAGTACTGTCAAGACACGGCTGCATCGTGGTCGTAAAATGCTTGTCAATGCTCTAGGAACCGATGGAGAGCTACTGTGGAATATGGAAACCATCACGAGTTAAATACCAATGAAGAACTGAACGAAGATGCAGCGATGCGGCGGTTGCTGATGCGCTACGATCAGCCTGCGTCGATTGTGCCACCGCCTGACCTATCAGCACGTATTCTTGCGAATATACCCTCAACACCGCCCGTCGTAGCAGCAGCGACTGTACATCGGCGGCAACGGCTCAATCGTGTGCTGTCTGGTGCTATCGTAGTTGTACTGGCTTCGTTGCTATCCCTGGGAGTATGGGGCATATTTGGTGATAGTACTGGCCCGGCACGCTTGCTTGGCTCTCTCTCTGCCGATCTGGGGCAGATCGGTATGTTTCTGGTGCTGGCTGCCAAACCGCTGGTATTGCCTGCTCTGAACCCTGGTCTGTCACTGTTGGCACCAGGTGTTCTCATTATCATTGGCATAGCCTGGCTATGGTGGTACCTGGTTCGTTCGGTACCTATTCAGGTGTTACATACTGGCACGTAAGTGTTCACATATACGGTGTTAGTACTATAGACATTCCCATATAGAGAGGCTCGGTGCAGCTTCGTCCCTCCAAAACGTGCGCGGGGGCCTGTGGCCCCGCATCTCTGCCGAGATCAAGGCTCGTTGTAGTAGTAGGTAAATATTTTTAGTTACAGGACTTATACAGTGGCCTGGAGAGCAAACCTTGCTCCCCAGGAGCTTATATGCCATTCAGCATCACCCATGTTAAGGGTTTACCGGCTGATTTGAACATTCACTGCGTAAGTCGTGTTAGGTATGGAATAACTACAATAATATGTATACATCTTTCCTTATACCTCCCGAACGCTTATTCATTTTAGGTATGTTGATCCTGAGCATTCTCGTCGTGCCGAATAACGTCTATGCGCAGACGAATATTTTGCATATTCCACGTGAACAAGAAATAGATGGTAATGTTACGACAACGACCCGCAGCATTTTGATTGAAGGTACAGTACTCGGTGATGTGACCAGCTGGAGCGGAGACATTACCATTCTTGGCTATGTACGGGGCGATGTAGTGAGTTATAGTGGCAGGATCGAAGTAGGTGCCCTGGGACAGGTAGATGGCCATATACTGGCCCTGTCAGGTGGAGTAACTCGGCATGCAAGAGCCCAGATTACCGGTCAGATTATGGGCAACGAAATGCCTGGTACAGCAGTAGCGAGCCTGATTGACCTTTTTAGTACAAGAAGTACAGGCACGACCGGCTGGTTTATCTGCATCATCAGTCGACTGGCCCTCGCGTTGATGCTGCTGCTTGCTGTTATGCTCATTCGTTGGCGCTGGCCAAACCGTACCGAGGGTACCCGGCATATGCTTCTCTTTGCACCCTGGCGTTCTATCATTTCAGGTTTGTTGACAACACTACTGGTCGTGGCACTGTTCCTACCATTTTCGGTTGTACTGGCTATGACTCTTATCGGGTTACCCTTGATCCTGATACCAGGACTGTTGTTACAATTACCGTATGTATGTGGTCTGACCGTTCTGTCACGCACACTGGGAGAATATATACTGCAGCCCTTATATTCCAGGTCATCAAGCCTGGCAACAATAGCGGCTGCTCTAATCCTGTTGATCCCCGTTATCGCACTGAGCTTGATAACACCTATCGGAAGTGCAATTCTCTTTTATGCGATGACCAGTGTTGGTCTGGGAGCCTTAATCCTGAGTCGTGGTGGCGCTTTTGCTCCAATTCCTGAATCGAAGTACCAAACGAGTGAAGCTTCCTGATGTTTGTTGTATCGAACTGTACGAAACGCTGAGTACAAAAAAGCACGTTGTTTTACACAACGTGCTTTTTCTTTTAGCTGGTAGCGGCGGGTGGATTCGAACCACCGACCTTCGGGTTATGAGCCCGACGAGCTGCCCCTGCTCCACGCCGCGGGAGGATGATGGAGTGTCCTGGGGGGCATGGACCTACGCTCCCAGCCGGGAA
>Ga0308419_1000757_pt1 | contig 22601 bp, 27 predicted proteins | sample HotsprSampleMS50_FD_203674 | JGI IMG/M metagenome (GOLD analysis project Ga0308419, IMG submission 203674) | Hot spring phototrophic mat microbial communities from Mushroom Spring, Yellowstone National Park, Wyoming, United States - 20090730_MS50 ... | reverse complement strand
CCTTAGTGCTGGAAAAGGTCGCTAAATATAGGTACCAAAAATATAAAGGGGCCTAAGAGGGCCCCTTTAATTTACTTTTATTGTGGAGGTTAGATAATGAACATCAAAAAGGTAGTGGCGGTGGGAATGGTCTTTACGATCATAGGACTAATTATCGGTCTTGCAATATCATCTCAATTTAATATCCAGAGTAAGGGATACTCTCAAGATGCAGTTATATCAAAAGACGCCATTGATTTACTGACCAAGACAAATCAGGCGCTATCTGAGGTGGCCATGGCAGTGAAGCCATCGGTGGTCAATATCTCCTCCACAAGGACCTTCAGGCATCCAGGGACTATGAATCCCTTTTTTAATGACCCCTTCTTTAGGAGGTTTTTTGGTGATGAGTTCAGGTTTTTTGAAAGGCCCCGAGAACACCGCCAATCAGGCCTTGGCTCAGGGGTCATTGTAGATAAGGATGGTTACATACTTACTAACTACCATGTGATCAAAGACGCCGATGAGATCAAGGTCAAGCTCTCAGACAAGAGGGAATTTGACGGTAAGGTCATCGGCAGTGATCCCAAGACAGACATTGCGGTCATAAAGATACAGGCTGACAAGCTGCCTGTAATCAGATGGGGTGACTCAGACAAGCTAAAGGTAGGTGAGATCATACTTGCCATTGGCAATCCCTTTGGATTAACCCAAACTGTCACCTCAGGCATAATCAGTGCTACTGGAAGGGCAAATGTGGGGATTGCCGATTACGAGGACTTTATCCAGACCGATGCTGCTATAAATCCGGGCAACTCTGGGGGTGCCCTTGTGAATGTTAGGGGTGAGCTTGTTGGAATAAATACGGCAATTTTCAGTACCTCAGGGGGCTATCAGGGCATTGGCTTTGCCATTCCAAGCAATATGGCTAAGGTAGTTATGGAAAATCTCATAAAAAAGGGCAAGGTAGTAAGGGGTTGGCTTGGCGTCTCTATACAACCCATCACCCCGGAACTTGCCAAACAGTTCAACCTCCAGCATGAAAAGGGCGTTTTGATCGGTGATGTAGTGGAAGACAGCCCTGCAGAAAAGGCGGGTCTTAAGAGGGGAGATGTGATCCTTGAGTTTGAAGGTAAGGAGTTCTCAGAACCCTCATCTTTAAGAAATGCCGTTGCCGCTATACCACCAGGTAAGGAGGTAACACTTAAGGTCTTGAGAGATGGCAAGGTAATGACTGTAAAGGCAACGGTTTCAGAATTGCCTGCAGGGATGCAGAAGTTGTCACCACATACAGAAGGGCCTCTGAAGGGCATACAGGTCCAAGACATTACTCCTGAGATTAGGCGTGCATTGCAGTTGCCAAAACGCATAACGGGTGTAGTTGTCACCGATGTGGCAGGGGGCAGTCCAGCTGAGGAGTTTTTGACAGAGAACGATATAATCATGGAGGTCAACCGCAAGAAGGTGAATAATACAAGAGACTTTGCAGCCGCTGCAGCCTCTTTAAAGAAGGGACAGGGGGCCCTGTTGCTTATATATAGAAATGGCTCAACGATTTATCTAACTATACCGGCCCGATGATACTAAGTAATAAAGGCATTTTTGAGGAGGCAGCCACTAAAACCTTGGCCTCAAAAGGATGAATAGACTAAAAGACGAGATAAGCCCTTATCTGCTCCAGCACGCAGACAATCCAATAAATTGGCATCCCTGGGACAATAGGGCCTTAATGGAGGCAAAACACAGGGATGTCCCTATCTTTCTGTCTATTGGCTATTCCTCGTGTCATTGGTGTCATGTGATGGAAAGACAGTCTTTCTCAGACAAAGAAGTAGCAGAGGCCCTCAACAGTGGTTTTGTGTGCATAAAGGTTGATCGTGAGGAGAGGCCTGATATAGACAGCCTTTATATGAACTTCTGTCATGTCCTTACGGGCTCTGGTGGTTGGCCGCTGACTATCGTAATGACACCAGACCTCCTCCCTTTTTATGCAGCCACTTATCTGCCAAAGAGGGGTATTGGCAATATCAAAGGACTCATTGAGGTGGCAGAGACAATAAAGAGGCTGTGGCGTGACCATAGAGGTGAGATCTACTCAAAGGCAAAGGAGATCTTTGAGCACCTAAAGGTAGTCATGAGCCATACCTCATGGAACTATACACTTGAACTGAGCAGGCTACCAGAAAAGGCCTTTCAGACCCTCAAGGATATCTATGACCCCCAAAATGGTGGCTTTGGGGGCAAACCCAAATTCCCCATGCCTGTATATCTGAACTTTCTAATGGCCTATCACAAGGTTACGGGTCTAAATGGCCCACTTGAAATGGTTCTAAACACACTAAGGGCCATGAGAACTGGGGGAATCTATGACCATGTGGGCAAGGGCTTTCACCGTTATGCCACCGACGAGGCTTGGCTCGTGCCCCACTTTGAGAAACTCCTCTACGATCAGGCCTTACTTATTGGTGTTTATACTGAGGCATATGAAATAACCAAAAACGACCTGTTTAAACAGACAGCCCTTGAGACTATAGGGTATGTAGTTGGGGAACTATACTCACCAGAGGGTTTATTCTATACTGCAGAGGATGCCGACAGTGAAGGTGAAGAGGGACGCTTTTATACATGGACGCTGGATGAACTGAGGGCAGCCCTCAATAGCTTGGAATTTTCTGTGATATTTGATACCTACGACCTGACCTCAAGGGGTAACTTTGAAGACACAGGGAGAAATATCCTTTATTTTAGGTATCCCATACGCAAGGGGTATAAGGAGGTAAATCCGCTACTACCTGAGGCATTAAAAAAATTAGACCATATACGGTTGTCAAGACCAAGACCTTTCAAGGACAGGAAGTCTCTTACCGATTGGAATGCCCTTATGATTTTGGCATTAGTCAAGGCCGGTGAGGTCTTTAATGACCCAGGGCTCATTGAACGGGCTAAAAAGACCGCTTGTTTTATAAGAGACCACCTCTATGATCCGCAAAAGGGCCTGATGCACCTTTACATGGAGGGCAACAAAAGGGCTGAGGGCCTTTTGGATGATTACGCCTTTTACATTAATTCCCTACTTGAACTACACAGGGTCACTTCCGATAGGTACCATCTTGAATTGGCCCTTGAATTGACCGAGTATGTGTGTGGCCATTTCCTTAATGAAACAGGCAAGGCCTTTTACTCAAGCCCTGAGACCTCAAAGGACCTGATTCTCAGGCTGCAGGACATCACCGACAATGTAATACCCTCTGGTAATGGTGTAATGATGGACAATCTCCTTAAACTGCACAGGTTAACGGGTAACAATAGATATTATGACCTTGCTATGTCTATCCCCTATGCAATGCCTGCCACAATAGGCAGCTCTCCTGCCTCGTGTTGCAGCATTTTAACCGCCCTTTTGACCCAATTAACACCGTAGGTAGTTATTTAGTATCTTTTACTTCAGGCCCTCTGCTTTCAGGACATTAATGTCTTACAACCTGCGGGAACCAGTGGCTGGTTTTATTGCAGAAGTTGACAACTGAAAGCATTACAGGCACTTCCACCAAGACCCCGACAACGCAAGCAAGGGCGGCGCCTGATTCAGGCCCAAAGAGGGTTATTGCTACGGCAACAGCGAGTTCAAAAAAGTTGCTGGCGCCAATGAGTGCACCTGGCGCTGCCACAGAGTAAGGGACCTTGAATAACCTCATCAGACCATAGGCAAGCGATGAGTTGAAATAGACTTGAATGGTAATCGGCACGGCAATCAGTAAGACATGAAATAGACGGCCTGTTATATTGTCTGCCTGAAAGGCAAAGATCAACACCAATGTTGCAAGCAGAGCACTGATAGCAACAGGGTGAAGCTTAGGCAAAAATACGCCTGTAAACCAGTCATTCCCCTTTGATTTAATAAGCAGGCTGCGGGTCAGGACACCAGCAGACAGTGGAATCACTATAAAGACCACTACAGAGGTAAAAAGTACACCGAAGGGCACGACAAGATTAGATGCCCCTGCGACCAGAAACTTTACAATCGGGGCGAACAGGACAAGCATCAGGAGGTCGTTTACAGAGACTTGCACCAAGGTATAGCCGGGGTCGCCATCGGTCAGATAGCTCCACACAAAGACCATAGCTGTACAAGGGGCGGCAGCCAGGATGATTACGCCAGCGATGTATTGGTCGGCCTCAGAGGGAGTAATCCAAGCACTGAAGACAAACCTGAAAAATACATAACCAAAAAGGGCCATACTGAAGGGCTTGACTATCCAGTTGACAAAGAGGGTTACAAATAGACCTCTTGGGTTTTTACCCACATTTACCACTGAGCCAAAATCCACCCTCAGCATCATCGGATAGATCATTAGCCATATGAGAACCGCAATAGGTATGTTTATCTGTGACCCTGCACCAAACTCAAGGGAGCGTAAAGAGGATATAGTTTCGGGGATAAGCTTGCCAAGTCCTACACCAATAGCCATGCAAAGGGCTACCCACACGGTCAGGTAACGGTCAAAAAAACTCATCTTCTTATTGGCCATTATTTCCTCTCCTAAGTATGCTTTTTTTTACATAAAGTGAGTGATTTCCCCAACAGTCTTCGTCAGTATTGCATGGATGTCACCCACTAAGTTTGGGGACACTGGGTCTCCATATTTAGGGCGTACTAACGAAATTCATAAGGTTTGCGGGGCAGTCTCTCCCCTGCTTTTTTACAATCACTCAATTTGGGTCTTCATTTTTGACGCCTGATGCACACCCGAAAACTGAAGCTTGCTCCTCAGGGTCAATCCTTTCAAGAACCGAAAGTATCAAAAAGCGTCTAAATAAATCTGAGTCGTCAATGCTGTAGTGTATCCATCTACCCTGTTTCCTGCCTTTTATAAGACCTGCATCCTGAAGCACCCCGAGGTGAAATGACACCTTCGGCTGGCTCATTCCAAAGGCATTTACTATGTTGCAGACACAGACCTCCCCTCCTTCCAAGAGCTTAAGGATACGCAGCCTTGTTGGGTCAGAGAGTGCCCTAAATATTGATACCAGTTCATCCATAACCTTACACTTCTGCCCTTATCAACTCCTTAACCTTTTCAGGTGACGGCAAGGGTTTCCCTGAATGCTTAAGCCTTCCATTTACCACAAGACCTGGGGTTGACATCGTGTATTTCATAATCTCCTGAATCTCGGTCACATGCTCAATCTTTGCCTCAATCCCAAGTTCTTTGATTGCCTTTGAGGCCATCTCAGCCATCTTATGACAGTTTGCACAACCTGGTCCTAATACCTTGATATCCATCTTGTAAACCTCCTAATTGTCTTTGTGAACCCCTTTCCCTATTTCCCCTTTTAGCATATTTCTGATCATCTCAACTGAAGGGACCCTTGCGAGCCTTCCAGACTCATCAACAAAGACCCTTCAAGAAAACCCTTCAATATTGGCAGGCTGAATATCCAGGCCATTGATCAGCATTGATGGGGAGCCTTTTAACCCCAAAGACCTTGCCTGCTCCTCTGTAATTCTGTAAAAATTCACCTCAGCAGTAATGCCCTCAAGCTCCAGTGCCTTTGAGATGTTTTCTCTCAGTGCAATTTCTGACCCGCATCTCAAAGACATATAACAATCAATCCTCATGTCTTCTCCCTTCTAATCGTGGTCACTGTAGTATTGAACGGTGTTATAACAGGTAAGAATTCTGCTGCTGCAATCAAACCTGCCTTTATGATCAATGACGATGGTATCGTTTCATACACATTATCTGCAATCTCTACGGTCCTGCATTCTGAATCACCGCATAGGTCACAGCACGGGCTCTGACCAGTCTTTGCACCAAGCCACTCCTCAATATCCCTTCCAGCAATCCAAATCTTGTTTGATTCAAGAGGGGCTTTTTTAAAATCCTCCATTCTCAACTCCTCTTTAATAAAAACGACCTCTATGTTAAGGGGCTTAAGTGCCTCCTTTAGTTTTAAACATGCCTGCTCAATCTCTTTCTCAGTTCCGCCACATCTTGGGCAAGTCCTTTGGGCTTCATCAACGAGTCTCTGCCACCTTATTTTGAGTTTCGGCATATCCTTAATCCTTACCTCACAATATCGCATTAAACACATACCCCACTGCAATTATTGTCACACTCATAATGCCAACAAAGACTGCTAACAATTTGACTTTCAGAACCCTTCTCAGGATTATGAGCTCAGGAAGCGACAGGGCGGTTACTGCCATCATAAAAGCAAGCACAGTCCCCACTGCAAGCCCCTTACTAATAAGGGCAGAGGCAATAGGAATGATCCCTGCTGCATTGGCATACAAGGGCACACCAATCAGTACGGCAATTAGTACTGCAAAGGGATTTTGAGGGCCTGCGTATCTTGTCATGAAGTCCTCAGGCACATAGCCGTGTATGAATCCGCCAATGCCAATGGCAATGATTATAAACAGCCACACCCGCTTGAGGATATCCGTTGTATTGCACTTGGCATATTGGAGACGCTCTTTAAAAGTAAGGGCTTGCGCCTCTGCTGTCGGACCTGTCTTTATCTGATAAACATACTCTTCAACCCACCTTTCAAGTCTGAGCTTGCCAATAATAATCCCACCTACAATGGCTACGAGCAGACCTGTACCGATATACAAGGCCGTAATCTTCCATCCCAAAAGGCCCCAGAGTAATACCACCGCCACTTCATTAACCATTGGTGATGCAATGAGAAATGAGAATGTAACTCCAAGGGGCACACCTGCTTCAATGAACCCTATAAAGAGCGGCACTGCCGAGCATGAGCAGAATGGGGTTACTACCCCGAGCATAGCGGCAAGTACATTACCAATAAATAATTCTTTATGAGAAAGTATCTTCCTTGTCTTCTCAGGTGGGAAATAGCTCCTGATTACAGAGATCACAAAGATGATTACTGAAAGGAGTATAAATATCTTAAGGGTGTCATAAATAAAGAATTCTATGGCATTGCCAAGATGTGAGCCCTGTTCGAGCTTGATTAAACCGTAGGCAACAAATGACGCAAAGTCTTTTAACATTTCGGTCTCCTTAAAGATGTCCTTATTATAATATCAATATATTTTGATAGATTTGTCAATATCCAAAAAGAAAAAAAGAGACACTCCCACAATTGTTTTTCAGTCGCCTTATCTTTGACAACAGCCATAAATTTTGTTATTGTTTAAGCAAGTCGTTGGAAGGAGGTTATGTATGATTCTTTATGTTTTGGTAGTTTGTATTGCTATTTTTTCAGTAACACCTGCCTTTGCCATTGTGAAGGCTGACAGGATAACGGACAGGGAGATAATAGAGTCTCTCGCTGAGTTAAAGGCAGGGCAGAAGGCCCTTGAGAGGCGTATTGATGGGTTAGACAAACGCATTGATGGCTTAGACAAACGCATTGATGGCTTAGACAAACGCATTGATGGCTTACAGTCTCTAATGTTAGGGGGCTTTGGTATTTTAATAAGCGGTATGATGGCACTGGTTGGTTTTGTGCTATGGGACAGGCGCACGGCCCTTGCACCTACCATTAGAAAGACAAATGAGATAGAAGAAAAGCTTGCACTTGTGCTCCAAAAGACAAGGGAGGTTGAAGAGCGTGAGGCCCTGCTTGAGAAGGCAATTAAAGACTACGCACAGCAAGAGCCCAAACTGTATGAGGCCTTAAAGAGACGGGGACTGGGTGTTGGATGATTGACGCATGCCTTTTAAACACTCCTCACCTTTTGATCTAACAGCAGGCCTTCTGTTTGCTAAAGATAAAAAGGGTTCAGCCCTTGTGGTCGTGCTTGCTACTGTTGCCCTCATTGTTGCCCTCCTCAGTGAATTTATCTATAGCGTATATACTTCCACCATATCCTTTGATTATTGGCAGAAGTCACAGGGACTCTCTTTGGCCGCCCGTTCGGGGTTGGTGCTTGCCTCAAGGGCCATCACACAAGTAGGAGGTATATACAATCTCTCGCCTAATGATTCAATCTTTATACCTGTCCCAAAAGTAACAGATGCCTACAGAGGCTCTCTTACCCTTAGGGCCTATGATGAGAATGCTCGGTTCAATCTAAATTCTTTAGTATTTCAGAATGGACAGGTCAACCCTGCAGGCTATGAATCCTTTAAGAGGTTACTCAGGACTCTAAAGATAGACGAAGAGGTGGCTGACCTCATTGTGGATTGGCTTGATAGGGACAACGACCCCAGAATGTCAGGTTCTGAAGAGGGGGCAAAGAATGCCTATTTTGATGCACTTGATGAGATATATCAGATAAAGGGGCTAAAGGTTCAAGATATAGAAGCACTGTGGGACTATGTTACCGTTTATGGATACGACCGCATAGACTCACCACTGGTGAATATAAATTCTGCGTCAGTCCCGGTTATAATGAGCATTGACAATAGGATATCAAGGGAAATGGCTGATAGGATATTAAACTATCGCTCCCTTGAGCCCTTTAAGGACCCTGCGGACATAACGAAGGTATCGGGCTTTGAAGGCCCAATAGGTCAGTCAATGATAGGCAAGATTGCAGTCCGTGTAAGGAGGCTCAGGGTCTTTTCAGAGGCTGAGGTTGATAGGGTAAAAAGGACCATAGAGTGTGTTGTGGAATTACAAGATAACAATGCAATTGTCAGGTATTGGAGCGAGCGATAGAGGATGCATTTAAAGGCGATTATCAATGTTAGCATAAGTGACGCCTCAGAGGAGGCAAGGTTTAGGTATGAAGTTAGGATTTACGATATCTCAGAGAAGGGACCTGTGTTTATTAAGACATGCAGCCTTTCTGAGGTCCCAACAAAGGACATAAAATCTTATGCCCTCAATCTGCCTCTGCAGGTCCTAAATTTTAGGCTGTTAAACCTCCCTAACATTGCTCACAAAAGGCTCAGGGATATAATACCCTATGAGATTGAAGGACATATTCTCACTAAGAGGGAAGACCTGGTCTTTGACTTTCTCATAGAGCCAAAGGATGGTGGCGGACTAAGAACGGTTGTGGTCTATATGGACAGAGGGGTGTTGCAAGAGGTTATCGGTCCTCTTAAAAAGTTAGGGATAAATCCAGTGGTAATAACCTGCTCAACCCTTAGGGGAGCCCTTTCTGAAGGTATAGAAGGCCTTGCCGAGAGGCTTGTTAGGCTTGAGGGCCAATCACCTAATGTGTCCTGTGAAGATGACCCAATACTTGAGGCACAAGAACTCTTGACTCCTGTAATAAGGCTCTCTGATAGAGAAACTGCCGTAGAAGGCCTCAAAGAGGGGCTTATCAGGCCGATTTTCAGGACTGCCCTGCTGATTGTTATCCTCTTGTGTATCCTTACGGGTTGGCTCATTTTTAACATTTCCACAACGGCAAGGGAGTCAGCTTCCCTCAAAAGGGACCTCAGGGCAAGATACACAACCCTATTCCCTGATGAGCGGAAGGTGAGCGATGAGAACTATCAACTCAAGTCTAAGATCAAGACCTTGCAGGATAAGGCTCAAACCCTCATCGGTGTTAATGCCTTTGATGTACTTAAGGGCCTATCCATGTCAAAGGTGGAAGGCATAATAATAAGTGAACTCAGTGTTGACAAAGACACCATTAAGCTCAAAGGGGAATCTCAAAGTATTGAGGCCATTGAGGCCTATAAAAAGGGGCTCTTATGGGTTAGTAACCCTATGGTCTCAGATGTATTACAGGCCGAAAAGGGCCTTTATTCTTTTAGGTTATCGGGTAGGCTTAAGAGGGACAAATGAGTTTTCTCAAGGTGATAAAAAGCAGCATCATGGGCCTGCTTAACATCCTTTCATTGCTCTCTCTGAGAGATAAAGTGATATTGTTTTTGTTGCTCTTAATGACACTCGCCATACCTCCACTGCTGTTATTCAGTAATGCCCAAAAGGAAGAAGTCTCAAGGGTCCGTTCAAGGCTCACCGAATTTTACCACCTTGAGCAGGAATATCTTGCCCTAAAGGCACAGACAGAGGATTTTGAAAAAAGGGGTGGCCTTGTTAGGCCTAAGGGGGTCATTGAAGAGACCCACAACCTCTTTGATTCTTTTGGTCTTAAGAAGAATATAAAGTCAACGAAGGGATTGGGAAGCAGAGAAAGACAGGATGGCTATCTTGAAGAGTCTATAGAGATAATTGCTGAAGGGCTCACTTTAAATGAGCTCATAAACCTCTTTTACAGACTTGACAGGGTACCAATGATGCTTTCTGTAAGGTCCTTTTCCATAAATAGGTCCTTTGACAAGCCCGACCATGTCCATCTTCAACTCCATCTTTCCCTCTTTGTAAAGAAGTGAAGCTGGTAATTGCGATTAGTATATTTACACTTGTGGTGCCTTTCATGTTGTGGCATATTGTCATTGCAGAAGAGACAATCGTAAACCTTTTAAAAGGGCTTGTGAGTAATGGCCAAATAGATGTGAGGTTAGAGGGCATCAAAAAGGGTCTCTTTTTTAGTATAACCTCTGAAGGCTCACATCTATTATATGGCAAGGAAAATGAGCCAATATTGACCCTTGAAGGCCTTAGGCTATCAATCAATATTATGTCAGTTTTGACCTTCAGGCCCACTGCAGAATTGAGGGCACACATACAAGGAGGAGGTAATCTCAGTGGTTCAATAGGTCTCACTGGTCAAAGGCCGTTACATGTAGCTGCAAGGGATGTGGAGTTGTCGGAACTAAGGGGCCTCAAGAGATTGGGTCTGTCTGGCAAGGGCAGGTTGACCTTTGAGTTGGATCATGTCCTAGGAATCAGCAAATTCAAGTTTAAGATTGAAAATGCCAAACTCAGTCCATTTGTATGGAATCCTGTAACCATTCCTCTTAATCTGTTTCATACAATAAGGGGTACTGGCGCTGTGGTGGGTACCACTATAGATATAAGATCAATTGACATTGAAGGCAAGGGAATAAATGCCCTTATCAAGGGGGTGCTAAATAAGAATAATTCGGATCTTAAGTTAGAGATAATGACCCAAAGCGGCTTTGGACAATTGCCTGTACTTGAGGGATTTCTTGGTAATTTTAAGAGGTCTTCTGGTTACTATGTAGTGCCTTTAGGGGCTTTTGCCTTCTATAATTAAATTCAACTACAACTTTTTATCATTTAAAGGCCTCTTTTGCCCCCTTTGTAACCTATAACTCCTTGAATTTTAATGTCCATTTTTGTTACTCAGGCCTTTTATCATTATCAAGACACCGGTATGCCCCCAACATCAATGTCGCCAAATGGGTCGCTAACCCCGTTAGGCTTCATGTCTTTAATCATGACCATGACCTTTTCTGCCATAAAACGAGGTAGGCAGCCATTATCCCATAATCTTTACAAGTCTTGTCCAATTTGCCCCTTCTTTTTTTACAATTTTGGACATCAGTGGCGTTCGCCCTATTTTGAACGATCTATCTATTTATGGTTATAATAGGCCGTGTTTAATCCCAACTCAAAGGTCCTTGTTGCTGGTGGCACAGGTATGGTCGGTAGTGCCATCATTAGGGCCCTTAAAAAGAGGGGCTTTGAAGATATCTCGGCCACATTTTTTAATCACCACCCGGTAATTCAGTATCCTGATGTCCATTACTACAAGATAGACCTCACCAATCAGCTCCAGACGGCCCACTTCTTTGCCCATGAAAGGCCTGAGTATGTATTTATGGCTGCTGCAAGGGTCGGAGGGATTGAGGCTAATAATACCCTAAGGGCCCAGTTTATCTACGAAAATCTCCAGATGCAGAACAATGTGATACACTATAGCTACCTTACAGGTGTAAAAAAGCTCCTCTTTCTTGGTAGCAGTTGCATTTACCCAAAGGAAAGCCCACAACCTATAAAGGAGGAATACCTCCTAACAGGTCCTCTTGAATACACCAACGAGCCCTATGCCATTGCAAAGATAGCAGGCCTGAAGCTCTGCGAGAGTTACAACCTCCAGTATGGGACCAACTTTATTTCTGCCATGCCTACCAACCTATATGGTATAAACGATAACTTTAACCTCAAGACCTCCCATGTATTGCCTGCCTTATTACGGAAATTTCACCTTGGCAAGTTGCTTCAAGAGGGCAACATAGAGGCCTTGACCAGAGACCTCCAGGTTTATGAACTTGGCCACGAGATACAAGGTTCAATCTTTGAGACCCTTAAGGCCCTTGGCATTTCCAGAGACTCTGTAGAGCTGTGGGGAAGCGGAAAACCAAGGCGAGACCTTCTCAATGTGGATGATGCCGCCGATGCCCTACTTTACCTTATGGAGAAGGTGGATTTTAAAGACCTCAGAGGCAATGGGACAGAGATCAGAAATACCCACATAAATATTGGTTCAGGCACAGACCTCTCCATTAGGGAGATCGCAGAGTTAATAAGAGACATAGTTGGCTTTAATGGTGAAATAGTTTACAATACCTCCAAACCTGATGGTATGCTGCTAAAGCGACTTGATAACACGAAGATTAATAACTTGGGTTGGTATCCCAAAATAGACCTTAAAGAAGGGATCAAAGAGGTCTATGAATGGTATCTAAAGACTTTAGCAGGTTAAACACGCATTTTATGGTTCACTATGAAGATGGGCATATTTAGATACATATTCCACTCCCTTACATGGAAGCTGATCTTCACCATAGGTAGCATGATGGTGATATGGGGCGTCCTGTTTACATACCTTTTTATCGCCAATAACCCCCATGTCAAGACTGCTGAGGTCTTGCTATATGGCGTGTCCTTTGTAGTGGTAATATCCACGGCCCTTGGGATTATCCTATACAGTTTTGTGACCAAACCTATCGGCAAGCTCGTGGAGGCAATGGGAAAACTGTCAGCCGGTGATATGGACTATCGGATTGGGCTTAAAAATAAGGACGAGATCGGCATCCTGGCAAACTCCTTTAACTCTATGTCAGGGGAACTCAAGATATACAAAGAGAAGATGGAGAACTGGACAAAGGAACTTGAGAGCGAGGTCCAAAAAAAGACCGCTGAGATAATTAGGGCACAGGAACAGTTAATAAATGCAGAAAAGTTGGCCTCCCTTGGAAGGATGGTGGCAGGGGTGGTGCATGAGATGAATAACCCCCTGACAGGCATTATCACCTTTGCCCATATGATGCTGAAAAGGATACCTAAGGATAGGAAAGAGGATATTGAGGACCTCAATGTGATCATAAATCAGGCAGAGAGATGCTCAAAGATCGTAAGCGGACTACTTGGCTTTGCCCGTAAGGCAGCACCAGAAAAGAAGCCTACTGCCATAAACAGCCTGATTGAAAATACCCTGTTGATAATAAAAAACCAGATGAAGTTTCATAACATAACCTTTGACTTACATTTAGATAACAAGATCCCAGAGATAACCATAGACCCCAACCAGATACAACAGGTATTTTTGAACCTCCTTATAAACGCCTCTGATGCCATGGAGGGGAAGGGCAAGATCACTATTACCAGCTCTATGGTCAATGAGGACGGCATAGACTATGTAGAGATCGCCTTTCATGATACCGGCCCTGGCCTTCCACCTGAGATAAAGGGCAGGATCTTTGAACCCTTCTTTACTACTAAGCCGGCGGGGAAGGGCACGGGATTAGGCCTTTCTGTGAGCTACGGTATCATTAAAAAGCACCATGGTCAGATAAGTGTCTCAAGCCAGCCAGGACAGGGCGCAAGTTTTTACATAAGGCTCCCTGTGCAGGACATGGGTGACTAAAGGGACTCCCAGGGTTTTGATAAAACTAAGAAAGTGAGGATAACCATTGAGGATTGATGACATCCTGAAGATAGTTGATGGCAAGTTGGTCGTAGAGGGCAAAAAGGACTCCCTTGAAATACAGTCCGTCTGCGGCTCAGACATGTTGAGTGATGCCCTAAGATATGCCCTTAAGGGTGCCCTCCTAATAACATCGCTTAATCAGTCACAAGTCATTAGGACAGCAGATATTGCCGATATACCAGCAGTCCTTATAGTGCTCGGCAAACCCATACCTGAGGACATGAGGCTACTTGCTGAGGATAAAAATGTGACCATTATAAGTAGCCCTCATTCGTTATTTACCGTCTGTGGGAAGCTCTACGAGTATGGAATGAGGAGTTGTCGTGAACAAAAACAAAGGTCTGAATAACTGTGTCCTTGAGGATACCTTCCAGCTCCTTGAGGGAGATTTTAACAATGCAGGGGCAGCCTCAAGTGAACTAAAGCGGGTATTAACAGAATTGGGTGTGTCTGAAGACATAATAAGACGGGCAGCTATTGCGGCCTTTGAGGCAGAGATGAATGTGATTATCCATGGTGTGGCAGGCTCCTTTCACTATTGCATTGATGGAGACTGTTTGACCATAACTGTAACAGACATGGGGCCTGGCATCCCTGATGTTGAGTTGGCAATGCAGGAGGGATATTCTACAGCCCCTGATTGGGTGCGTGAGATGGGCTGGGGGGCCGGCATGGGACTGCCAAACATCAAGAAAAACTCAGATGAATTTAAGATAGATACGGTGGTTGGTGAAGGCACCACTGTTGAGATAAAGGTCAATCTCAAGACAAAAGGAGACAGCGATGATAACAGTTACAGACATTGCTGAAGCCTTAGGCGCAGAGGTAGTGGTTATGGGTAACCAGAAAAGGCCTATCAGGGGTTGCTATATAAGCGACCTGCTTTCAGATGTGATGGCAAAGGCCAATGAAGGCGATCTGTGGATAACCCTCCAGACCCATACCAATATTGTGGCCGTCTCTATAATCAAGGGGATCTCCGCTATAATGCTCACCAATGGCAGGAGGCCTGAGGAAGAGACAGCAAAAAGGGCTGAAAAAGAAGGCATGCCTATTCTTGTCTATCAGGGAAGCACCTTTGAGGCAGCCGGCAAGGTTTATCTTATCTTACGAGGGACCTGAAAGTAGTATTGTAGTGTCCTGTAGAGTGATGATTAAAAAAGCATTGCCTGAACCTCATTTCATTGCCTTTTAGTCTTTTAAAATAACACCAATGATACCAAAGAATAGTTGACAAATCCACACTCCAATCCCACAATAACCATACCATGCTTAAAAAGCTACCCATAGGAATATGTAGCCTGTGTAAGATGCTCCGTGAGGGCTGTGTCTATGTAAACAAGAGCCGCTATGTGTATGAACTTGCAAGCACAGGGACTAATTGACACATCAGTTCTGTGAGATACTACAAGGCAGACTTACACATACACTCCTGTCTGTCGGCCTGTGCTGATATAGATATTACTCCCCTAAGGATAGTGAGGAGGGCAAAGGCTGTGGGACTTGATATTATAGCCATAGCAGACCACAACTCGGCAGAGAACCTTGTTACTGCCTCTAAGGTGGCCCAACAAGAGGGCCTTTTACTTATACCTGCTATGGAGATTACCTCTAAAGAAGAGGTGCACATACTCGCCCTCTTTGAGACCCTTGAGTGTGCAATGGAGATGCAGGGTATAGTGTATCGGTCGCTACCCAGCATAGCGATAGATGAAAAGGATGCCGTCTATCAACTGGTGGTCAATGAGATGGATGAGATATTGGAATTTAACGATAAGGCACTGTTTAGTGCCACATCGCTAAGCGTGGCAGAGATTACCGAAAGGGTCCATCTTTGCGGAGGCCTTGCTGTGGCCAGCCATGTGGATAGGGAGTATTTTAGCCTTATATCTCAACTTGGTTTCATACCCGATGATGTACAGATTGATGCCCTTGAGATATCCTATGTTACAAGCCTTCAGAGGGCAAAGGGGCTCCTTCAAGACTACAGACACATGCCGTGGATAAGAAACTCCGATGCCCATACCCTCAACGATATTGGCATAGCTTATACCCGATTCCTCCTTGGAGGTTTGTCTTTTAGGGATATTGCTGAGGCCATTAAGATAAAAGAGAGGCTCAAGTTAGGTAGGGATTAGTATGGAGGACCTCTCATTACACATCCTTGACATAGTTGAAAACTCCATAACGGCCAAGGCAAGCAAGGTGAGGATAGAGCTCGTTGATGACGAGACCTCTGATACCTTTACATTGACGATTTCAGACAATGGGGTGGGTATGGATGAAGATACCCTAAAGAGGGCACTGGACCCCTTTTTTACCACGAAGACTGTGAGGAACTTTGGGATGGGCATCCCCCTACTTGCCCAGTCGGCAGAGGAATGTGGCGGGAGATTGACTATAGAATCTGTGCCCTCAAAAGGCACAACACTAAGGGCGACCTTTCAAAGGGGCCATCTTGATATGAAACCCATTGGTGATATTGGTGCTACTATGATCACACTCATTGCTGGACACCCCGAAGTAGATTACGAACTCGTTTACAATAGACAAGGTTACTGTTATGAAATCAATACTGCAGAGCTCAGGGCAGAACTCAAAGAAGAGGGATTAAGGGACCCGGTGGTCCTTGACTATATCAAAAGACATGTAAATGAAGGCATTAAGGGGGCTTAATGGCAAAGAAGATATTGGTAATTGACGATGAGCCTATAATCACTATGAGCTGTCAAAAGGCGCTTCAAAGTGAGGGGTTTGAGGTGCACACTTGTTCCTCTGGCTTAGAGGGTGTAGAGATGTTTAATAAAGACGACTACGACCTTGTGATAGTGGACAACAAGATGCCCGGCATTGATGGTTTTGAGGTGCTTGATAAGGTGAAGGCAAAGAGGCCACTACAGAAGGTGATAGTGATTTCTGGTTACAACACGCCAGAACAGTTTCAAAAGGCCCAATACCATGGGGCCTCATTTTATCTTGAAAAGCCCTTTACACCGGATGAGCTGCTTGAGGCCGTCCATAAGACTATCGGTAGCGATGATTGACTGTTTTAAGTGCCTCCACTTCTACATTACATGGGATAAGCACTTTCCCTATGGTTGTAAGCTTATGTCCTTTAAATCAAAGAGACAGCCCTCTAAGGAGGTCTTGCTTGCCTCTGGTAAGGAGTGCTTAGGTTTTGTGAAAAAAACTGATAAGGACAAGACCACTAAATCAAAAATGGTATAGGGCCAAGAATGGTCTTGGAGTTGCTTAAACTATGTGGCAAATCTTAAACTAAAAGAAAACTATAAGGAGAAAATGTATTATGATTACAGGCAAACCGCTGCTTACCACAGAACAGATCCAATCAAAGGTGATTGAGCTTGCCCACAGGATATCAAACGATTACAAGGGCAAGGAGTTGGTGATGATAGGGCTATTGAGGGGCTCTTTTATCTTCTTTGCTGATCTGGTGAGGCACATAAAGGTGCCTGTAGTCATAGACTTTCTGACTGCCTCAAGCTACCTGCAGACCACCACCACAGGTGAGGTAAAGATCCACTGTGACATAAGAGAAGACATTGAAAACAGAGATGTTATAGTGGTGGACGACATAATTGATACAGGCATCTCGCTTAATCTCGTAAGAGAGAGGCTCTTGATGCGGAGTCCTGCAAGCCTCAAGATCTGTGTATTGCTTGACAAAGAAGACAGGAGGGTTGTTGATGTGCCTGTAGATTATGTGGGATACAAGATACCCGATGAGTTTGTGGTGGGCTACGGCCTTGACTACGAAAACCACTATCGGAACCTACCCCATATCGCCATATTCAAGCGGGCAAACTGAGGTCCTCTCTATGAGCAGTCACCTCCTTAACAGGTCTGAAAGGCGGGGATGCAAAATAATCCCACTCGCATGAAACCCTTACCCCTTCCCTATATGGGGCTATTTAACGGTATTTGCTGGGAAAGTAGTGCGAATCTCTTATTTATGAGATTTGTGTTCAGTGTATTTACATTATGAAAGACAAAGGTCATTTTTGTAGTAAACATATGTCATTATCAAACCATCTTATAGTGCTATTGCTGCTTTTGGGGCTATTTTCATTCGCCATTGCCCAAGAGGCCAAGCCCATCGTTAAGGTGCTCAAAATTGACGGGGTAATCAACCCTGCCTCTGCAGAGTATGCAAAGCGTGGTATTGAAAGGGCGATAAAGGACCGGGCCGAGGCACTGATAATTGAGCTTGACACCCCTGGAGGCCTTGATACATCTATGAGGAGCATAGTGAAGGATATGGTGGCAAGCCCGGTGCCGATAATTGTCTATGTATCGCCATCGGGTGCAAGGGCTGCGTCGGCAGGGGTATTTATAACTATTGCCGCCCATGTGGCCGCTATGGCACCTGGAACGAACATAGGTGCTGCCCATCCAGTGGCTGTGGGTGAGAAGATGGATAAGACCGTGGCTGAAAAGGCTACCAACGATGCAGCAGCCTATATCAAGTCTTTGGCAGAGAGTCATGGCAGAAATGCCCAGTGGGCAGAACAGGCAGTAAGGAAGAGCGTCTCTATTACCGAGACAGAGGCCTTAAGGCTTAAGGTAATAGACTTGATAGCAGAGGACATCCCATCATTACTTAAGGCAGTCAACAGCAAAAGGGTCAAGACCTCAATGGGAGAAAGGACACTAAATACCCTTAATGTAAAGGTTATAAAGGAAGAAAAGGGCATGAGGCACAAGGTGCTTGACTTCATCAGCGACCCAAACATCGCCTACATGCTCATGCTTATTGGTTTTTATGGGATATTCTTTGAACTCACAAATCCGGGTGCCATATTCCCCGGTGTTGTGGGTGTAATAAGCCTGATTCTGGCCTTTTATTCCTTTCAGACCCTGCCTGTAAATTACGCAGGGGTGCTACTCATCTTGGCTGGATTGGCCTTATTTCTGCTTGAGATCAAGGTGGTCTCCTATGGCCTTCTGACCCTTGGGGGTATTTTATCCATCATACTTGGCTCTATAATGCTCATTGAGTCCGAAGACCCATTAATGAGGATATCGCTTTCAATAATCATACCCTTTGCCATTGTAAGTGCCCTGTTTTTTTTGCTCACCTTTAGGCTCGCCTATAAGGCACATAAATCAAGGCCTGTAACAGGCTCAGAGTCTATGATAGGCGCAGAGGGTGTGGCAAAGACGAGGATAGACGAGCAGGGAGGGACCGTCTTAGTAAATGGTGAACTCTGGAACGCAATCTCAGATAACCCCATAGAGGAGCAAAGCCCAATAATTGTGGAGGCAATAAAGGGGCTGACACTCAAAGTCAAGAGGCGATGAAGGCCCTCGTTACAGGTGGCACCGGTTTTATAGGTAGCCACCTTACAGAGAGTTTACTCAGGCAGGGTTTTGAGGTAACTTGCCTGGTGCGAGACAAATCAAGGCTAAGAAATCTCACGGGGATTGATGTGCCCCTAATAGAGGCCGACTGTGAGCTTTTTGACTCTCTGGAGGCAATTGGGTCAGATTATCACTATATCTTTCACCTAGCTGGCCTTACTAAGGCACCTTCAGCAGAGGCCTTTTATTCGGCAAATGCTTTAGCCGTTGAGAACCTTGTTAAGATATGCCTGAAAAAGGGTATGCCGCTAAAGCGTTTTGTCTATGTCAGTAGCCTTGCAGCAGTAGGACCTTCCTGTGATGGCACACCCCTGTCGGAGTGTTGCCTGCCAAGGCCTGTGTCTGATTACGGGAGGTCCAAGTTAAGGGGTGAGCAGGTCGTCTATTCTGTTAAAGAAGAGATGCCAGTCACAATAATCAGGCCTCCAGCAGTATATGGTCCAAGAGATAGGGACATGTATGTGCTCTTTAAAATGATTAAACTTGGTATATCTGTCTATTGGGGTAGGTGCCAATATTCGTTCATCTATATTGATGACCTGATTAATGGTATAATACGGTCCGCTTTGCACGAAAAGGCAGAGGGGGAGATATTATTTTTGTCTGATGGCAACATATACACCAATAGCCAGGTCACCGAAGCGATTGCCAATGCGGTGGGTTGTAATCCTGTAAGGCTTAGAATGCCAAGATTTTTGATGGGTGCAATCGCCTTTGCCCTTGAAAAGGCTGGCGACACAGGTATAGTCAATCCTGACAAGATAAGGGAATTAAAACAGGAGCAATGGATTTGCTACAATAAAAAGGCCTGTGAGTTGATTGGTTTTGTGCCCAAAATAGACCTATGGGAAGGAGCGCAATGGACAGCGAACTGGTACAGAAAAGAGAGATGGCTATAGAGGAACAATCAGACATATTTGAGAAGTGTTTTAGATTCAACACTGCCAAGCAGCTTCAGCAGGCAGGCATCTACCCCTTCTTTAGGGTAGTAGAGAGCCCACAGGACCCTGAGGTAACAATAAATGGCAGAAAGATGATCATGATTGGGTCAAACAACTACTTGGGGCTTACAAATCACCCAAAGATAAAGGAGGCCGCAAAAGAGGCGATCAGCAAATATGGCAGTGGTTGTGCAGGCTCAAGATTCCTTAACGGCACCCTTGATATACATGTAGCACTGGAAGAAAAACTGGCGAGGTTCATGCGTAAAGAGGCTGCATTAGTCTTTTCAACAGGCTTTCAGGTCAATTTAGGTGTTATTTCGGCACTGGTAGGTAAGGACGACATGGTCATTATAGACAAGATGGATCATGCAAGCATAGTGGACGGTTGCAGACTATCTTATGGCGAGGTCAAGCGTTTCAAACACAATGATATGGCCGACCTTGAACGGATATTGGGCGAAAACAATGGTAAGGGCAAGCTAATTGTGGTAGATGGGGTCTTTAGCATGGAGGGAGATATCATTGACCTTCCAAGTGTGATTGCCCTTAAAAAGAGATATAACGCAAGGCTAATGGTAGATGATGCCCATGGCATAGGGGTGCTTGGTAGGACAGGCAGGGGTACTGCCGAGCACTTCAGATTAGAAGAGGAGACAGACCTGATTATGGGCACCTACAGCAAGTCTCTTGCATCAATTGGTGGTTTCATATCAGGCGACGCTGATGTGATACATTATATCAAACATATGGCCCGTTCTCTGATCTTCAGTGCAAGCCCTCCACCAGCCTCTATCGCTGCTGTAAGCGCTGCGATTGATATAATTGAACAAGAGCCCGAAAGGATTAAGAGACTTTGGGACAACACCCATAAGATGTTAAAGGGCTTTAAGGAACTTGGCTTTGATACAGGTCCAAGCCAGACCCCAATAATACCTATAATGATAGGTGATGATGAAAGGGCCTTTGCCTTTGTCATGATGCTCCAGCAAGAGGGTGTATTTGCCAATGTGGCAGTCTCTCCAGCAGTGCCACCAGGCAAGGCCCTAATACGGACAAGTTATATGGCAACCCATACGGACGAGCAACTTGAGAGGGTACTTGCTGCATTCAAAAAGGTAGGGAAAAAATTGGGGCTCATATGACCTATGGGGCCTCAAAATCATTACCTACCAACCTTCCTATAACTATAAGGCAGTGTTTTAATAAGGCAGATATAGAGGAATTTATTGAATTCCCCTTTAGGCTCTATAACTCCCACCCCTTTTTTTCGCCCCTCCTAAGAAGGGTTCAGAGGGTCCATTTTAGTGCTGACAATCCCTTCTACAAACGAAACATCGTCCGGTTCTATGTTGCAAAAAGGGGCAAGAGGGTTGTGGGGCGTATTGCCTCTATTGTGAATTACAACCACCTTGACTATCACAGAGACAGCACGGGCTTTTTTGGCTTCTTTGAGTCAGAAGATGATCCTGAGGTAGCCTCAGCACTCCTTGCTCAGGTAGAAGAGGACCTAAAGGCAGCAGGCCTACAAAGGATGCTCGGTCCTATGAGCTTTTCTACAAACGAGGTCTGTGGTGTGTTGATTGAGGGCTTCAATGAGCCTCCAATGCTCATGATGCCCTATAACCCAACCTATTACGATCAACTCTTGATCTCTGTTGGACTAAAAAAGGCAAAGGACCTCTTTGCCTATATATACGAACTTCAAGAACACCTACCCGAGAAGGTCTGTAGGGTTGCAGACATTGCAGAGAGGAGGGGCATCAAGGTCAGAAAGATAAGCAAAAAAGGTTTTATGGACGATATGAGACTATTTAAACAGGTTTATAACAGTGCATGGGCCTCTAACTGGTGTTTTGTGCCTATTACTGATGAGGAGCTGGATTTTACTGCAAAGGAGCTCAAGACCATAGTCAATGAAGATATCGTGGCAATAGCAGAGTTTCACAGTAGACCAATTGGCTTTTTAGGTATCATACCTGACTTTAATCCAGTCCTCAGGGCGATGGGAGGTAGGCTCAATCCATTTACCCTCATAAAGGCCCTTTATGCTGCAAGGAAGATCTCTGCTGGAAGACTTCTCTTATTTGGTATAGTGCCTCAGTATAGAAATAAGGGGGTAGATGCCCTCCTCTTTAGGGAGGTGCACAAGGTGCTTATTAAAACAGGTATAAAGAGGGTGGAGTTTTCATGGATCTTAGAAGACAATATACCAACCATAAATATGGCCGAATTCTTTGGTGGAGTCCTTTATAAAAAATACAGGATTTATGAGAAACTTCTATAGCAACTACTATTAGTTTAGCCATATGCTGTACCTCCAAACACGAATTGACACATAGCACCATCAGCTACAGTAACAAGAGAACCTTTAGGCTCTATTGCCTATATGCTATAATCCCCCATGACAAAGGAACACTTTCCCTACGACCGCACCGTAAGGGAACTCATGCAGCACATACCAAAGAGGTTTACGGAGATACTCTTTGGTCTAAAGGTCGTAGAGGTCCTTGACCCAAACTTCCCAAAGACTGAAGAGAAAAAGGCAGACTTTG
>Ga0308419_1000756_pt1 | contig 22637 bp, 17 predicted proteins | sample HotsprSampleMS50_FD_203674 | JGI IMG/M metagenome (GOLD analysis project Ga0308419, IMG submission 203674) | Hot spring phototrophic mat microbial communities from Mushroom Spring, Yellowstone National Park, Wyoming, United States - 20090730_MS50 ... | reverse complement strand
GCTCAGGATGGTGGCGAGCGGATTGGCGATGCCCTTGCCGGCGATGTCCGGCGCGCTGCCGTGGATCGGCTCGTACAGTCCGCGCCGATGGCCGTGCCGGTTGAGCTTCTCGCCCAGTGAGGCGCTGGGCAACATGCCCAGCGAGCCGGCCAGCATGGCCGCCTCGTCGCTCAGGATGTCGCCGAACATGTTCTCCGTGGCGATCACGTCAAAGTTCTTCGGCGCGCGGATCAGGTGCATGGCGCAGGCGTCCACCAGCGCATCTTCAAATTGCACGTCGGGATATTCGGCGGCCACCTCGTGGGCAACCGCGCGCCACAGCCGCGAGGTCGCCAGCACGTTGGCCTTGTCCACCGAGGTGAGCTTGCGCCGGCGCTGTCGCGCCAGGTCGAACGCGATGCGCATCAGCCGGGCCACTTCAGCCTCGGTGTAATGGGTGGTGTCCACCGCTTCGCGCGCCGGCGGCTTGCCGCTTTGCCCCTGCGGTTTGCCGAAATACGCGCCGCCGGTCAGCTCGCGCACAATCATCACGTCCACCCCGCGCACTGCCTCCGGCTTGAGGGTGGAAGCGCCGATCAGGGCGTCGAACACTTTGACCGGCCTCAAGTTGGCAAACAGTCCCAACGCCTTGCGGATGCCGAGCAGTCCCTGCTCCGGGCGCACTTTGGCCTTTGGATCGCTCCACTTTGGCCCGCCCACCGCGCCGAGCAGCACGGCGTCGGCAGCCTTGCAGGCGGCTGTGGTTTCCTTCGGCAGCGGCTGGCCGGCGCGGTCAATGGCGATCCCGCCGATCAGGGCGTGGCTGATGTCCAGCGTGTGCCTGCCACGTTTGACGACTGCCTTCAGCACGAGCAGGGCTTCGCGGGTTACTTCGGGGCCGATGCCGTCGCCGGCGAGGACGATGATTTTCAGATTCATGGCAGGGAATTGAGGGATTGAGAGATTGGGTGATTGGGTCATTGAGCCATTGAGTGATTGGGTGATTTGTCGAATGACTCAACGACCCAATGGCTCAATGGCTCAATGAGTCAATGACCAAATGACTCAATCATGAAAGCGGGCGACGGGATTCGAACCCGCGATCTTCTGCTTGGAAGGCAGACGCTGTGCCACTCAGCTACACCCGCGCAGGCCCGATTTTAACACTGCCTGATGATACACTCCACAGTCAATATGCCCGGCAATATGCCCGAACACGCCATCCTCGAAGGCTGCATCTCCATCGAAGCCGCGCTCGTCGCGCGCAGCCGGCCCATCCATACGCTGATGCTTGCCAGAGATCGCTGGGATGCGCGCGCCCTGCGTCTCGAGCGGATTGCCCGATCCGTCGGCGCAGAGGTGACGCGCAAAGACCGCGCCGAGATCGACGCGCTGGCCCAGGGAACCACGCATGGCGGCGTGCTGGCCCTCGTCGGCGACCGGCAGTTCGTCGCGCTGCGCGACCTGGGCCGGGATAATCCCCGCCCCCTTATCGCCATGCTCGACGGCATCGAGGACCCGTTTAACTTTGGCTCGGCGGTGCGCTCGCTCTATGCCGCCGGCGCCGATGGGCTGGTGTTGCGGGCGCGTAACTGGATGTCCGCCGCCGGCACGGTGGCCCGCGCCTCGGCCGGCGCTTCCGAGTTGATCCCCGTCGCCGTGGCCGACGATCCTGAGCAGGCGGTGCAGGCGTTTCGCGCGCGCGGCCTGATGATCGCCTGCGCCGCCGCCGAACGCGCCAGGCCGGTTTATGAGGCTAACCTGACCGGCCCGCTCTTCCTGCTCATCGGCGGCGAGAAACGCGGCATTCACAAAAGCCTTTTGCAGCAGGCCGACATTCGTCTGCGCATCCCCTATGGTCGCCCTTTCCCCCAGGCGCTTGACACCGCTTCGGCCACTGCCGTGCTGGCCTTCGAAGTCATGCGCCAGCGACGCTGCTCAATTGACAATTGAGGAATTGACGATTGACGATTGATGATTCTGAGCGTCCAACCACCCAATACGGAATACGCAATACTCAGCACTCGCCACTCATCACTCATCACTCACAACCTTCACCCCCCTGAACAACGCCTTGGCGCGCTCGTCCTTGCGCAGGATTTTCTTGCGCATGCGAATGTTGAGCGGTGTCACTTCGACCAGCTCATCGTCGCTGATGAACTCGACGCAATCGTCCAGCGACATCTGGCGGATGGGGGGCAGCCGGCTGGTGTCGTGATCGACGGCGCGCGTGCGCACAGCCGATAGCACTTTGGTCTTGCATACATTCACTTCCAGATCTTCATTGCGGCTGTTTTCGCCCACCACCATGCCTTCGTAGACCTGCGTGCCAGGCTCGATGAACAATGTGCCGCGCTCCCAGGCGTTGCGCAAGCCGTAGGTCACCGCCTGACCGTCTTCCCAGGCGATGAGGGACCCGCGCTCGCGCTGGCGGATGGGGCCGGCCATCGGCTCGTAGCCGGAGAACAGCGCGTGCATGATGATGGTGCCGCGCGTGGCGGTGAGCGCCGCGCTGCGGAATCCCAGCAGGCCGCGCGTGGGCACTTTGTACTTGACTGTGACGATGCCATTGTCGCCGTGCGAGATGTCCATCATCTGGCCCTGGCGCTGCCCCAGCATCTCGACGATCACGCCCAGATAGTCCTCCGGCACTTCGATGTACAGCTCCTCGAACGGTTCCAGGGCCTGGCCGGTGGCGGGGTCGGTCTTGAAGATGACCTCGGGTTTGCCCACCTGAAACTCGTAGCCTTCGCGGCGCATGGTTTCGATGAGCACGATCAGGTGCAGTTCACCGCGCCCGCTGACGATGAATGTGTCCGCGCTGCTGCCGTCCGCCACGCGCAGCGACACGTTGTGCTCCAGTTCTTTGTACAGCCGCTCGCGCAGCTTGCGCGAGGTGCTCCATGTCCCTTCCTTGCCGGCGAATGGGCTGGTGTTCACGCCGAACGTCATGCGCACCGTCGGCTCCTCCACGCGGATGGGCGGCAGGGCGACAGGATAGGCTGGATCGGCGATGGTCTCGCCGATGAAGATTTCCGGCAGGCCGGTCACGGCCACGATGTCGCCGGCTTCCACCGTCTCTTTCTCGATGCGTTGCAGGCCGAGGTGCGTGTACACGCCGGTCAGTTTGCCCCTGGATTGCGCGCCGGCTGTGTCGATGCGCGCAACCTCCTGGCCTTTGCTCAGGCGTCCGCTGCTCAAGCGACCGATGGCGATGCGGCCCTTGTAGTCGTCGTAGGCCAGTGTGGTGACGAGCATTTGCGGCGGCCCGTCCAGATCAACGCGCGGGCCGGGGATGTAGTTCAGAATCGTGTCGAACAACGGCTGGAGATCGGGGCCGAGGCTATCGGCTGTGAGCGAAGCCTGGGCGGTGATGGCATTGCTGTACACGATGGGAAACTCGGCCTGTTCGTCGGTCGCGCCCAGCTCGATGAACAAATCGAAAGTGGCGTTGGCGACAAACGACAGGCGCGCGTTGGGGCGGTCCACTTTGTTGATGACCACGATCGCCTTGTGGCCGAGTTCCAGCGCCTTGCGCAACACAAAGCGCGTTTGGGGCATGGGGCCGTCCACCGCATCGACCAGCAGCAGCACGCCGTCCACCATGTTCAGCACGCGCTCGACCTCGCCGCCGAAGTCGGCATGGCCGGGTGTGTCCACGATGTTGATCTTGACATCTTTGTAGATGACGGCTGTGTTCTTGGCCAGAATCGTGATGCCGCGCTCGCGCTCCAGATCGTTGGAGTCCATCACGCGCTCGACCACGACCTGGTTGTCGCGGAAGATGCGCGCCTGGCGCAACATGCCGTCGACCAGCGTGGTCTTGCCGTGGTCAACGTGGGCCACGATGGCGATATTTCGGATGTCGGTGCGCTCGCTAACGCTCATGGCTGTAACATGCGCGCGCGTCCCAGGGGGGACGCGCGGCGTGGGAAACACAATGAATCTGTTGAAACGGGCCGTATTCTAGCAGGCCGGCCGGCGCAGTTTGTCATCGCCCCATGCTTCAGCCACGGCGTTGATGGTGTCGCGCCAGTCTGCGTGGGCGTCGCGCAGGCCGGCGGTGCTCTTTTCACCATAGGTTAGCCGATCCAAAAACTCGACCACTTCGTAGTATCGGCCTTCGATCAGGTTGACGCCCACTTCTTGCCGTTGAACATATGCACGCCCATGGTGTGCGCCACCAGCAGCCGGCCATCGGGGCACTGCGCCAGCGCGGCGATCTGGTCGCTGCCAATTTGCTTGCCGGCCTTGCTGTAGTTCTGCCAGCCTTTCTCGGTCAGGCACGTCAGGCCATAGCCGAAGGCGCCGAAACAGGCCATACCGGGCGCGTCTGGCTGAGCCGGCGTGCTTGCCTGCGTCGCGCCGAAAGTGTTGGCGAAGGCCAACACGCCGGTCAGCAGCGCGGCAAAAAAGCCGGCGCTGCACTTCAGTTGTGCGCCTGTCGTTTTCATGTGAAATCCTCCTGGTGTTCTGTCGAGATGATGGTGGCGCGGAGCCATATGTGTGGTAGAGGAGGTGTTTTCATCCGTCAACGCGACTTTTGACGAAGGCGACGCCACAGCCGGCCCAGCGTCACATCCAGTGTCGCCGCGATGAACGGCGGGTAGTAGGTGCTGGCCAGCACCCCCATCTCTTGCAATACGCGGCTGCTTTCGTCCAGAAAGCTCAGCACGCGCGGAGCGGGATTGCGCGCGAACAGGTCGCCAAACACGCGCGGCGCCGGATAGCGGCCTTTGTCCAGGATGTTGAGCAACACGCTGTCATACAACCCGAAGCGCCGTTGCAGCGGCGAGAGACTGTAGCGCGGTTGGCCAGTGGTTTGCAGCGCGCGTGTGATGCGCCCGGCCTGTTGTTGAATGCGCAGGAAGGCGTAGCCGGTGGAAGGCTTGGCGCAACCGCCGGCGATCCCGATGTTGACCACGCGCGGGCTGGGAAACGTCTCGAACGGCGCGTCGGTCATCGGGATGACGCCGAACTCGACGTGCTCGATCTCATAGACGCTGATCGCCAGGTAATCTGCCAGATAACGCTTCAGTTGCGCGTCGTACTCGGCGCGCTCCAACAGGCGCGGTGAGAACACGGTGAACTCGACCAGCGCGCGGCGCTCGTCGAACGGCAGCACATAGCAGAACCGGCACTCCCCCTGCTGTTCGATGCGAAAGTCCATCAGCGTCGCAGCGGCCGGATCGAAGGCCGGCTGCGGCGCAACCACGACCCAGCCGGCGAAGTGCTGCAACAGGCGGTGATACTCTCTGTCTCTGATTCCGCCGGCCAGTTGCGGCGCGATGCTGTTGAACACCCAGGCGCCATGACAGGCTGCCCCGTCCACATAGACCGTCGCGCCGTCTGTGTGATCTTCGATCCTCTCGACGCGCCCGTATCGGCGTGTGATGTTAGCCCGGCCCGCCAGCGCCTCATCCATGAAGCGATAGAAGTCCTCGCCCCGGATCATCTTGTAGCAATAGGGGCTGAGGTCGAGCCGGCTCGAAAATGACGGGCTGTGAAAATCCACCTGTCGCCAGCGTCGAAAGACGATCGGCTCATACAGGTTGTCTCCGCTTTCCCAGAAACACCAGGTGCGGTCGTTGGCTGTTTTGGGCGATTGGTCGATCAGCAGGATGCGCCGATCCCCCAGGCCGGCGCGGATCAGGTGATACGTCAGGCTGAGGCCGGCGGCGCCCGCGCCGGCCATGATGTAGTCGTAGCGCTCCATGCGGGGCGATCAATCTGCGTTACTGGAGCGTTTCCTGGAACCAGCTCACCGTCAGATCGATGGCCTGACGTTCAGCCGGCGGCTCGCTGAACACATGCGAGGCGCTCTCCAGCTTGCGCAGAACTGCCCGTTCGCCCAGCGCCGCCTGGTAAGACTCGGCGTGCTGCACCGGCACGGTGGGGTCGCCGATGCTGTGCACGATGATCGCCCGTCCGCGAAATCGTTGCACGTCTTCCAGCGGCTTCTGCTCGAAGATGGTTTGCACAAACCCCATGCCCAGCGGGTAGTCCCACAACAGGTAGTATCCATCGCGGGCCAGAGCCTCCAGCGGTGATTCGCTCGACTGGCCGGCTGTCTGTTGGGCGGCTGCGGCAAACAAGGCCGGGTCGGCCAGCGCCGCAAGCAGCGCCAGACTGCGAATCAGGCTGGGGTTGCGCCCGGCCAGTTGCGCGGCGATCATGCCGCCCAGGCTGACGCCGGCCACGCCCAGGCGCGCGCTGTCCAGCGCAGGATGGGCGACCATCCAGTTCAGGCCGGCTTTGGCGTCGCTCAATTCGCCCGGCGCGGTCATGTCCTGAAACTCGCCCTCGCTGTCGCCGCTGCCGCGAAAGTCGAAGCGCAGGGCGGCGATGCCGCGCGCCGCCAGCGCCCGCGCCAGGTGGACGAAGAAGCGGTGCGACTCGATGCGCGAGGCGGTCAGCCCGTGCAGCAACAGCACGGCGGGGTGGGGCCCGGCGCCATGCGGCAGATGCAACATGCCCCACAAGCGTTGATCGTGATTCTCGAACGAGACGGCTTGCTCGCTGGCGTTTAGAACAGGATAGGTGTTTGCCATTTTGATAGTACCAATCAATACTACCCGATTACACCGTGTTGTTCAACCGGGCAAATAGCGTCTTGAGCGCCTCACCATACGGCGGTCTCAGGACGCCCTTTTCGGTGATGAGCGCGGTCACGTAGCGATTGGGCGTCACATCGAAGGCGGGGTTGTACACGCGCACGCCCGGCGGCGCGGTGCGCCGGCCAAAGCCCTCGGTCACCTCCTCCGGCTTCCGCTCCTCGATCGGGATCAGTTCGCCCGACGCCAGGCTCATGTCGATGGACGAGGTGGGCGCGGCGACGTAGAACGGCGCGCCGAATTCCCTGGCCAGAATGGCGACGCCCAGCGTGCCGATCTTGTTGGCCACATCGCCATTGGCGGCGACGCGATCCGTGCCGACGATGACCGCGTCGATGCGGCCCTGCGCCATCACCGTCGCGGCCATGTTGTCGGTGATGAGCGTGACGGGCACGCCGGCCTGTTGCAACTCCCACGCCGTGATGCGCGCGCCCTGCAACAAGGGCCGCGTTTCATCGGCGTACACATGAATCGAGATGCCGCGCTCGGCGGCGACATAGACCGGCGCCAGCGCCGTGCCCCATTGCGCCGTCGCCAGCCCGCCGGCGTTGCAGTGGGTGAGAATTGCGCGCGGCGGCGAACCACCCCCCTGCTCGATCAGCAATTCCAGGCTGTGTTCCCCGATCGCCCGGCACACGGCGTTGTCCTCGTCGATCATGCGCAGGGCTTCATCGAGGATGTGTTGCTTGAGCGCCGGCACAGGCTCTGTTGCGCGGGCGGCGACCAGATCCTGAATGCGCTTGAGCGCCCAGAAAAGATTGACGGCGGTGGGGCGCGAGCCGGCCAGATACTGCGCGGCGCGATCGACTTCAGCCCTAAAAGTGGTGTAATCGCCGGCTGGCGAATCACGCACCGCCAGGTACACCCCGAACGCGGCGGCGATACCGATAGCCGGCGCGCCGCGAATGCGCAGCGCCTTGATGGCGTCCCACATCGTCTCGACATCGGTCACGTCGAGATACTTCAGTTCGGTTGGCAGGAGCGTCTGGTCGATCAGCCGGGCTGCGCCGTCGGGGCCGCCGACCCATTCGATGGTTTTGACTGGCATGGTTCGGTATGACGTGTTGCGTATTGCGTACTGCGTATTGCGCTGAGGGGTATTGTAAGGCGGACAGCAGTTGGGCCACGCGGGGTGTGTTCACAACCGGGGCAAGATACGGATCTGGCTTGCCGGCGCCACTGCAAAGATCGCTGAGAGAAGTCCTTAAACAGACTCTGCGTCCTCTGCGTCTCTGCGGTGAGTTCCCCGGACAGGGTATGAAGTTGCCCCAACCTGTGAACGCACCCGCCACGTGCGCCGTTTTTGCAAGGGTGTATGATGGATGCGTATCCACGCAATGAGAATGCGCAAGAAGCGTGATCTGCCGGCCAAAGTCTGCCCCGTGTGCGGACGCCCGTTTGTCTGGCGCAAGAAGTGGCGCAACACCTGGCATACCGTGCGCTATTGTTCCGAGCGGTGTCGCGCCGCTCGTAAAACGCATCCCGCTGGCGACCACACATGACGACGGCGGAACGATCACCCCGCCGGCCTGTCGGAAGCGGGGTGATCGCTGTGTCTCAGAGCGGGCCGATCACCCCAGGCTCAGCTTCAACGTCACGATCTTGAACGGCGTGACCGCAAATTCCGCGCCGCCGTCCTGCCAGGCCAGCGGCTGGTCCTCCTCTTCCAGCAGGTTGCACTGGGCCGCGCCCATGATCGGCAGCCGGCTGGTCAACCGCGCCGTCCCGCGCTTGCCATGCGCCTCGTACAGCCGCACAATGATGGCGTTGGAGTCCTCGGCTTTCTTGACCGTCTCGATCACCACGTTGGACGGCGACACCTGGAAGAATGAGATGTTGGCCGGCTGCGCCGCGCTGGACCCCACAATCAGCGGCGCGTTCAGGCGATAGCCTTCTTCGATCACGCCGCCCTCTTGCGCAGGGCCGGCGTGCGGCAGCAGCGCATAGGTCAGCGTGTGCTGGCCGATGTCCGCCACGGGGTCCGGCGATGTGGGCGCGCGCAGCAACGACAACCGCATCACATGGCCGTGCGTGGCGTAGCCATACTTGCAGTCGTTCAGCAGCGCCACGCCGAAGTCCGGCTCAGACAGGTCGGCCCACTTGTGCGCGCTGACCTCGAAGCGCGCCATGTCCCACGACGTGTTGAAGTGGGTGGGCCGTTGCAGGTGGCCGAACTGAATCTCGTAGGTCGCGTTGGGCGCGCGCACGGCCAGCGGGAACTCGACCTTCAGGAACACCTCGCGCTCGCGCCAGTCGATCTCGGTGTGGAAGTCGAGCCGCGCCGAGGTGGCCGAGAGCGACACGGTCTGCTTGAGCGTGCTCTTGTCCGACAGCGCGAACTCGAAGGCGATCGCGCCGCGCAACGGTCCCTGCTCGGTCGCCTTCGCAGACTTGCATACGATGCCATCCTCGTAGCGTTTCTCCAGATGGAACACGTCCACGTCCCAGGCGTCCCAGTTGAGCGGCTTGTCGTCGAACAGCACGAAGTGGTTGCCCGGCTGCCCCGGCTCGATGCACTCGCGCCGCGCCCGCTTGTCGAACAGGCTGAGCAAGTGGCCGGCGCGGTCGAACGTGGCGCGCACGAAACCATTCTCCAGCACGATGTTGTCTTTCGACTCGCCAACCGTGACCGGCGCATCAACCGCCCCGGCCGGCGCGGCGATGCTGTAGCCGAGGGCCGGCGCGCTGACGACACCCAGCGCCCGGCCATTGGCGGCCTGCTGCGCGCCCAGATATCCTTCCGGCAATTCAACCACTTCGGTGCGCGGCGCGCTCAGCGTGTTCACGGCGAGGATGGCGCTGCCTTCACCCGCGCCGGCCGGCAACAACGCCTGGATCGCCTCATCGCGCAACTGCGCCCCGCTGCTCAGGATCTCCTGGTAGTGCGCGGCGGAATCGACATACACCTCGTGGATCGATGAGCCGGGGATGATGTCGTGGAACTGATTCAGCAGCACCAGCTTCCACAGGCGGTTGATCTCATCGGCGGGGTAGGCGCCTGCTGAGCCGGCGTGCGCCATTGCCCAGAGAAATTCAACATCATGCAGCATGAACTCGCTGCGCCGGTTGCCCAGCTTGTTGCGCGCCTGGGTGGTGTAGGTGCCCCGGTGCAGTTCGAAGTACAACTCGCCCGACCACACCAGCGGGTCTTTGATGTCTGCCTCGCAGCGCGCGAAGAACTCGCCCGGCGCGCGCGACTGAACGCGCGGCAGGCCGTCCACATCGCCCATGCGCTTCAGTTGTTCCAGCATGGGCAGCGTCGGGCCGCCCCCGCCATCGCCGAAGCCATACAGCATGTAGCTCTCGTTGGCGCGCTCGTGGTCTTTGAAGTCGCGCACATTGCGCGCGACTTCTTCCACGTTCATCATGGCGTTGTAGGTGTCGGCTGGCGGGAAGTGCGTCAGCACCCGGCTGCCATCGATGCCCTCCCAGATGAACGTGCTGCTGGCAGGCTTGTTGAACTGGTTCCACGACAGCTTCTGGGTCAGGAAGTATTTCATGCCCGCGCCGCGAATGATCTGCGGCAGCGCGCCGGAGTAGCCGAACACATCGGGATTCCAGAATTCCTGGCAGGTGACGCCCAGCTCCTGCTTGAAGAAGCGCTGTCCGAACAGGAACTGGCGCACCAGTGATTCGCCGCTGGGGATGTTGCAGTCCGGCTCGACCCATGTGCCGCCGGCCGGCACGAACTGGCCGGCCCTGGCCTTCGCCTTCATCTTCTCATACAGCGCAGGATAGCGCTCCTTCATCCACTCCCACTGCTGCGCCTGCGAGCAGGCGAAGATGTAGAAGGGGTAATCGTCCATGTAGCGCACGGCGGTGGAGAAGGTGCGGTAGCACTTGCGCTTTGTTTCTGCCAGCGGCCACAACCAGGCCGTGTCGATGTGAGCATGGCCGACCGCCGACAGATGATGCTGGCCGTCTCCGTTGCGGGCTTTGAAGAACTCGGCGGCGATCTGGCGCGCTGCCTGCCATGTCGCGCGGTCGTCGGGGTGGATCATGTTCACCATCTGGTTGGCTGCCCACAGGGCCTGGCCGGCGCGGGGCGTATTGGCCGGCAGGTGCGCCGCCATGTCGGCGATGATGACGTAGTCCCACAACAGATCCCACGCCTCGCGGTCGAACACGGCGATCTCGGCCTGTTGCAGCAGACCCAACAGCCGGGCGCGCAGATCGCCGTCGCCCAGCGGCACGCCGAACAGGCCGTTGCAGGCCATCTCGATGTAGAGCGTCATGGTCTCGCCGCCGCGCGCAGAAGTGGTGAGGCGGTATTCAGGACGGATCGGCCCCCCCTCGCCGGCTGTGCCGGTCAGGCCCTGCATCGGCTGGCCATCCTGCCACACGCAGGCCTCGGAGGTCGAGTCCCACAGCAGATGGACTTCCTGGCCTTGCCACGCTTGCGGAATCGTGAGATCGACTTTGAACCAGTGCGTGGACCACAAAGGGCCGAATGTCTCGCCGACCTGGGCCGGGCGATATGTTCCACGCAAGGCTTCTTCGTAGCTGATCCGGTCTGGCGCTGAATAGACGCTCAGCGTCACCGGCGCGCGCTGTGGATAGAGGTTGCGTCGCAATGCGGCAATGAATGCCTGCGCCCGACGGCGGGTGATATCCGGGTGTTTCAACATCGCGGTTCTCCTTCAAACAAGCTGGGTATTCGACATGCCGGCCCATTATCTGGCCGAGCGCACGGGGAGGCAAATGGTCAGGAGTCAGGAGAGAGGGAGAGGGTGTGGGCGTTCGTGTTCGAGTTGCTATACTGGCCGGGCAATTTGAGGATATATGGCAAAGACAGACGCAACCGCAAAACCAACGGGCCGTGAGGTGAAATCGCGCGTTCAGCGCGCAAAGCGATGGGCGCAGTGGGCTTCGGAGCACTACCAGGATTTTGCCGCGCTGGAGCAGGAATGGCCGAATCTGGCGAATGGCTTTGCGCAGGTTGTGGCGTCCGATACGCGCGATGACCAGTCCATCATCACCTACACCGTGTCGCTCATGAACTGGTTCATGGCAAGGCGGGATTGGGAGACGGCGCTTGTGTGGCTGAACGAGGCGGTTCAAGCGTGCCAGGCGCTTGGAGATGACGAAATGCTGGCGGCGATGTACAACCGGGGCGGTCTCGTGCACTGCCTGCGTGGAGCGCACTCCGAAGGGTTCAACTGGTACGCTCGGGCGCTGCCCCTCATCGAAAAACTGGGCGACCGCGCGGCGCTGGCGACGGTGGAAGGCAACCTGGGGCTTCTGGCGGTGGCGCTGGGCGATCGCACGGCTCAGCAGCATCTGAATCGGGCGGCCATGCTCAACATGCAACTGGGCAACCGCTCACCCGACGCCCAGTTCATCGAACATGCGCTGGTCATCCTGCTAACGCAGGGCTGGGATGCGGCGGCCAGGCTGGCGGCCATGCGTCTGCGAGCCATCGCGGATGAAGCCGGCGGGCATTGAGCGTGATCGATGCGCACTGGCGGGGCGCGCTGTGGAGCCGCCCTGTCATGCTGAGCGCAGCAAAGCGTCTACGGTTCGACAGGCGCGCCGAAAGGTGCGCGCTTCGACGCGCGCTTGAAGGCTTTTCCGGTGTCCCTGTTTTCATGCCTTGTGCTAATATGAGAAACGCGCGCGGTTGATTTTCCTGAGCCCAATCGCGCGACGCGCTATTTCTGATACGAGAGGAGTTCGGTTCTCCGCGCAAAACGGGCCGGCGGAAACCGGAATCGAGATGAAGTTTATCTTCTATTTGCAGCTTGCTTTCAAACGCCTGAAGAGCCGCGCCACCATCACCTTGTTGCTCGTGTTGAGCATCGCGTTGAACGTCGGCGTCCTCGCATGCATCCCCATGTTCAGCAACGCCGTCAGCCTCAAGCTGATGCAGGACGAGTTGCGCGTCAGCAGCCAACGCTACAACCGGCCATCCTTCGCGGTGCGCGTGTACGCCCAGCCTACGCGCACACGCCCGATGACGCTCAAAGATGCAGCCGACCGCCGAGACTGGCTGATGGGCATCTTGCGCGAGAACATGCGCTTCCCGCTTCAGTCGATCTACATGCAGTCTGAAAGCCCGACCTACGAATTGCGCGCCATTCCGGGCGACCCCAGCTTTCGATACAACCGCGAAGATATCGACTCGCTGCGCGTGGCGGTGGTGCAGGACATTGGCCGCCATATCCGAATCTTCCAGGGCGCCGAGTACGACGAGAGCGCCGCGCCGGGCGACCGCATGCCGATCTGGATTGAGCGCGCCTATGCGGCAGAGCTGGGCGTGCAGGTGGGTGATCGGTACACGATGGGTTCGCCCGGCGCCCGGCCCGACAGCCGCATCCCGGTCGTGATCGCGGGCATCTGGGAGCCGATCTCCCGCAACGACCCCTTCTGGTACAAAGACCCGGTCTTCGACTTCTACAAGTCGTCGCTGACCACGCCGGCCCAGTTCGAGGCGCACGTCTCCTCGCGCGAGCCGGCCCGCACCTCCTTCAACTTCTGGTACTTCGTCTTTGACGAGTCGCAGTTGAATCTCGACCGCGGCGAGTACTACATCAACGCCATCAATTTCATCGGCCGCGAGGCGCAACGCCAGTTGCCGGGCGGCAAGATGGACGTGTCGCCCTTGACGGCGCTCGGCGCCGGCCAGGCCCGCAAACAGTCCATGCTGGTTGTGCTGTCGGGCTTCGCGGCGCCGCTGCTGGCGATGCTGGTGTATTTCATCGCCTCCGTGTCGTCGATGGCGGCGCGGGAACAACGGCGCGAAATCGCGCTGTTGGCGAGTCGGGGAACGACGCAGGCGCAGGTCATGGCCATCATCTTCCTCGAAACAGCGTTGCTGCTGGCGGCGGCCGTGCCGCTGGGGTTGCTGATTGGCGTCGGGCTGGCCGGTCTGATGAGCTGGTCGGTGAGCTTCATGCAATTCGAGGTGCGGCGCGTGCTGCCGGTGTTCATCGACTCGGTGGACTGGCGCATCGTCGGCGCCGGCCTGGCGCTGTGCGTGCTGGCTCGCCTCGCGCCAACCTGGCGGAACAGCCGCGTCAGCATCATCACCCACGAGCGCGAAAGCGCGCGCATCCAGGAGACGCCCATCTTCGTGCGCCTCTTCTTCCTGGCCATCCTGATGGCGGTGACTTACTATGCCTATCGTCAGATCTCGCTCAAGGGCAGCCTGGGCATGGTCAGTTGGCGTCTCACCGACGCGTCGAACGACCCGGTGTTGCTGGCGGCGCCCTCGCTGTTTCTCTTCACCATGCCGTTGCTGGCGGTCGAGTTGTTCTCGGTGCTTATGCGGCCTTTCACGTGGCTGGGGCGCAAACTGCCGTCGGTTACGGCCTATCTGGGCTTTATCGGCCTGGGCCGCGAGAGCAGCCTGTTTCGCGCGCCAGCCTATCTGCTTGTCTTGTGTCTGACGCTGGGCGCCTTCTTTGCCTCGCTGGCCAGGAGCGCCGACACCTGGCTGATTGATCGCCGGCGCTACGAAGTTGGAGCTGATTTCACCTTCAAGCAGGGCATCCTCGACATCACGACGCAGGCCGGCGGGGGAGGCGGGTTCCCCGGCGGCGGTGCCATCAGCGGCCCCGTTTTCAGCGCGCAGGCTTCGGCCATGTTGCCCATCGAAGAGTATTACAAGATTCCGGGCGTCGCCGAGGCAACCTGGATGAGCGAGTTTGAGGCCATCCCCCAGGTGCGCGGCGCCAGAAAACTGCGGCTCCTGTCCGTTGACCGGATCGCTCTGCCCAAGGTGATGTATTTCCGGCGCGACTTCTCGCGCGAGTCGTTGGGTGGCATGATGAATCAACTTGCCTCCCAGGCCGACGCCATTATCCTGCCCCGTTCGATCTTGACAGCGACCGGCCTGATGATCGGCGATCCATTCCCGGTGGATATGATGCTGACGCAGGACATGGCGGCCGCCGGGCTGAAGCCCTTCCGGCTGACTTTCAAGATCGCCGGCGTATTCGACTATTTCCCCACTGTCTACGAAGACAAGCCGGGGGCGCTGGTCAACGCCGATTACCTCGATGCCATGACCGGCGCGACGTTCCCCAACGGCGTGTGGATGCGGCTGAAGCCCGACGCCGACACCGCGCAGATCGTGCAAGCGCTGAACGACTTGAAAGTGCAGCCCAATCGCATCAAAGATCTGGCGGCCATCATCTATGAAGACCAGCAGAAGCTGGAATACGTGGGCATCTTTGGGCTGTTGTCGATCTGTTTCCTGGCCGGGGCGGCGCTGGCGGCTATCGGCATCCTGGTCTACAGCCTGTCGTCGATCACGGCGCGTTCGCAACGCTTTGCTGCGCTGCGCGCGCTGGGGCTGACCCAGGGGCAGGTCATGCGCATGATCCTGATCGAGTACGCCTTCACGCTGGCGTATGGCATCGTGGCCGGCACTGCGCTGGGTGTGGGCGCCTCCATGCTGTACGTGCCGCTCTACCCGCTGTCCGATGAGAAGGCGCTGCCGGTGCCTCCCTTCCGGCCTCTGATTGATTGGCAGGGCGCGACATGGCTGGCCGGCCTGATGGCGCTGGCCCTGGCGATCATTCTCACCGGCGTGTTGCTCAAAGTCTGGCGCGAGCGCATCTCCGAGGTGTTGCGCATGGGCGCGTGGGAATAGGACGAATGAAACACATGGGGCGAATGAGGTGGTTGTGATGTTGTCTGAGACGCAATTGAAACAATATCGTGAAGAAGGCTACGTGATTCTGGAGGATGTGTTTGCGCCGGAGGAGATGGATGCATTGGCGGCGCGCATCGATCGGTTCGACGAGGCCTGCAACGCCGCTCTGGTGCGTTCGCGCAGCGAATACTCGAACCAGATCCCGAACGAGATCGTGTTCTCCTGCTATCTGAACTTCAAGGACGCGGAAATCCAGAAGTTCACTGCCGACGAGCGCTTTGTGCGGCTGTCGACGCAACTGCTTGGGCCGGACGTGCGCCTGTACTGGGATCAATCGGTCTACAAGCGCCCGGAGGCCCGGCGCGATTTTCCCTGGCATCAGGACAACGGCTATGTGCCGATCGTGCCGGAGCATTACCTGACCTGCTGGCTGGCCCTGAACGATGCAACGGTTGAGAATGGCTGCATCTGGGTGCTACCGCGCAGTCACCTGAACGGCGTGGTCGAGCACGAGCAAACGCCGATTGGCTTGCAGTGCTACTTTGGCGCAGACCCCGGCCTGCCGGTGCCGTTGCGCAAAGGCAGCCTGGTGGCGTTCTGCTCGATGCTCATGCATCGCAGCGGGCCAAATCACAGCGCCGGCGTGCGCAAGGCCTATGTCATCCAGTATTCGGTCGAGGGCGCCTACAACCCGGCCACGGGCGCGGTGTTTAATAATGGCCCGCTGATCGCCAAAGCCGGCCGGCCAGCCTACGCCGGCTTTGTCTCGCACCCCGAACATTCCAACGCCCTGGTGGGCTGATCGCGCTGGCTGGTTTGCGAACCGTGTAACCTTTCGCCGGCCTGGCGAGTCTAACTCTCCATGAGCTACTACTTCAACAAGACATTGCATCTATCGTTCGACGACGCCATTGCCCGTGTGACCGAGGCGCTCAAGCAGCAGGGCTTCGGTGTGCTCACCGACATCGACGTGAAAGCGACGATGAAGAAAAAGCTGGGCGTCGATTTCCGCAACTACCGCATCCTCGGCGCCTGCAACCCGCCCTTTGCGCACCAGGCGCTCGAGCTGGAAGACAAGATCGGCACGATGCTGCCGTGCAACGTCATCGTGCAGCAGGTCGGAGACGCCGTCGAGGTTGCCGCCGTGGACCCGCTGGCCTCGATGGCCGGCGTCAACAACCCGGCGCTTGGCGAGGTCGGCGCGCAGGTTCGCGCTAAACTACAAGCTGTCATCGAGAGCTTGTAAGCTGTATCCAGGCAGGCTGCCGGTCTGCCTCGATCACACAGGAGTGTGCCATGAGTGTTCAAACCCAACTTCCCAGGCGGTTGTACAGGGACGGCGTCGAATTGTCGATTGTTGGCCTGGGCGGCATCGTGGTGTGCGGCGTTCCGCAGGACGACGCCAACCAGATCGTGGCCGAGGCGTTTGAGCGCGGCGTCAATTACTACGATGTCGCGCCGAGTTACTTCGACGGCGAGGCCGAGATCAAGCTGGGCAACGCCCTGAAGCCGTATCGCAGTCGGGTGTTCCTGGCCTGCAAGACCGAGAAGCGCGACGCCGCCGGCGCGCAGGCGGCGCTTGACGAGTCTCTGCGCCGCGCGCACACCGACCACTTCGACCTCTATCAGTTTCATGCTGTCACGACCCTGCAAGAGGTGGAGGAAATTCTGGTGCCCGGCGGCGCCGCCGAGGTGTTCCTCAAGGCGAAGCAGGCCGGCAAAGCGCGCTTCCTGGGCGCCTCGTGCCACTCCGTCGAGGCGGCCATTGCGCTGATGGATCGTTTCCCGCTGGACTCGGTGCTGTTCCCGATCAACTTCGTGAATTTCGCGCAGGGCAACTTCGGCCCGCAGGTCATCGCATACGCGAAGCGCAAAGGCGTGGCCCGGCTGGCGCTGAAGGCGATGGCACACCGGCCGTGGGACGCCGGCGAATCTCACACGCACCCCAAAGCCTGGTACAAACCGGTCACGGATCGCGCGCTGGCCCGTCAGGCGCTGCGCTTTACGTTGTCCGAGGACATCACGGCGGCCATCCCGCCCGGCGACCTCGACAATTTCCGCTTTGCCATGAATGTGGCCGCCGGCTTCACCCCGCTCAGCGCCGAAGAGCGCGCCGCGCTGCTGGCAACCACTGCCGGGGTCGAGCCGATCTTCCGTTATCCGGCTGTGCCGGCCTGAGACCAAAGCGCGCAGACGCCACAGACCGTCAGGCAACTATCGTCTGGCACAGGGCGTCAAACGCCTGGGCGTTGACGGTCTCGATGTCGGCGTCTGCGCCAGCTTCGGTTTGCACGGCGGCGATCCAGAAACCGCGACTGGCCTTGCGCGTCAAGGGGGTGACGGTGAACAGCACCGCGCGCTCTGCGTTGCGCGTCACCCACGCCGCGCACAGGGGCGACGCAAAGCGCGTCAGCGCGCCCGGCCCGATGGTTGCGCTGGCCATGACGGCGAACTGATCCATCACTGTCTGAGCCGGCAATTTCCATGCGCGGGTCAGGATTGCCGGCCGCGCGTAGCGCGGGTTCTCAAGCGCCGGCAGACGCGGAAGTTCGGCAGGGGCATCTGCATCGAGACAGACCCACAGCGCGCCGTAGTGTTCACGGGTAGCATAGGCCGGCACGCGCGTCCAGTCTGGAATGACCTGCTGCTCTCCAAGCTCTGGGATGTGGGTGCAACGCCCGCCCGCGTTGTAGCGCCAGCGGTGATTGGGGCACACCAGTTCCTCGCCCTCTGCGCCGCGCATGATCCACCCGCCGGACAGCGCAGCGTCCATGTGCGCGCACACGTCGCGTAGTGCGGCGATGCCTCCGTTCATGCGCGCAATGACCACCGGCTCATCGAGCACCGATGTGCCGAATGGCCAGTCTTTCAGGCTTTCGGCGGCTGCAACCGCGTGCCAGGCGGATCGCAGTGCGGTTTCGGACATATCAGCCGCCGGTCAGCGGGCGCGCCGCGTCGGTTTTGCGGGTGTTGAGATCGCCGGTGAAAACCCCGGTGTCCATGAAGATGACGCGCTCGGCGATGTTGGTGGCGCGATCACCGATGCGCTCCAGGCAATGGCCGGCATGCAGCACCCAGATGCCGCCTTCGATGTGGTTGGGTTGCGAGGACATATCGGCGGTGACCTGTTGCAGCAGCGCGTCGTAGTGCGCGTCCACCATCTGGTCCATGTCGATCAGATCGCGCGCCAGCGCCGCGTCCTGGCGGACGAATGCGTCCACGCTCCGATCCAGCATGATGCGGGCCTGATCGGCCATCTCCTGGATGGCAAAGGCGCCGATCTGTGAATTGGCGCGGATGATGCGCCGGGCTGCCTTGGCGATGCCTTTGGCGTAGTCGCCGCAGCGCTCCAACTCGACGGCCACAAATGTGGCGGCGGTGAGTTCGCGCAGATCGCGCGCCACTGGCTGCTGGGTGGCGATGACGGTCAGGCACAGGTTTTCGATCTCATAGCGCAGCGTGTCGCTGGAGAGATCGTCACGCTTGACAGCGCGGGCCGCTTCCATATCGCGCTGGATGAGCGCTTGAACGGCTCTGGCTGTCGCGTTGCTGGCCTGCGCGCCAAGCTGCCGGATGCTGTTTCGGATATCCGCGAGTTCTTTGTCGAATTGTGTGCGCATGCGCATTTGCTCCCTTTGCCGGCCTGCCACCATCGCCCTGCGCGCGGGAAACCGGCGACGCGCCTGACCGGCAACAAAACAGAGGGGCGAACTCTGCGGTTCGCCCCTGTGCGATCGCTACTATACCAGGCAACATCACTGGCGCTACATGTTGCGCGCTTCGTAGCCCGGCCCTTCGGTGTAGAACGCGGCGTTCCACGGAATATCGGGCGTGAGGTCAATCACCTCGCCGCCGGCTGCCGTGTAGCGTTCGCCGCGGAACGGTTGCACTTCCTGGCCGGCCTTCAGCGTGTAGGCGCTGGGCACCTCGGCCTCTGGGAAGATGGCCTCGTAAGGGCATTCCGGCACGCAGGCGCCGCAGTCGATGCAGGTGGCCGGATCAATGAAGAACCACGGCCACTCGTCTTCCGGCTTTCCGCCCACGATGCATTCCACCGGGCATACGTCCACGCATGCGCCGTCACGCAGGCACAGACTGGTGATGATGTGCGTCATTTATCGTTGCTCCTTAAAGTAAGGTCGTTTCTTGTCGTCGCGCAATCGCGCTTAGACTCAATTATAAGCGCACTGTGTCAGACTTTTGGGCGAGCTTACACCCTTTGACGGTCAGACAAGATAAGAATTTGCTGAACACAGACGCAGTGTCCTCAATTGCCAAACGAAAGAGGCAGCCACTGGATGGCTGCCTCTTCAAAATCAATTCTCAGGCCCGTGTCGATTCTCGTCGCGCCTTACTTCATTGCAGCCGCAAATCGCGCCGCCACATCGTCCCAGTTGATGACGTTCCAGATGGCGCTGAGATAATCGGCGCGGCGATTCTGATACTTCAGGTAATAAGCGTGCTCCCACACGTCCACACCCAGGATGGCTGTCCCTTCCACCCCGGCGATGTCTTTGCCCATGATCGGGTTGTCCTGATTGGCTGTGGACACCACCGCCAGCTTGTGGTCCTTGCCCACAATCAGCCACGCCCAGCCGGAGCCGAAGCGCCCCAGGCCGGCCTTGTTGAACGTGTCCTTGAAGCTGTCCAGCGAGCCGAACGCGCTGTTGATCGCGTCGAGCAACTGACCGCCCGGCGCGCTGCCGCCCGGCTTGAGCTGCTGCCAGAACATGGTGTGGTTGAAGTGGCCGCCGCCGTTGTTGCGCACAGCCGTCCGGATCGCCTCCGGCACGCTGCTCAACGAAGCCAGCAACTCATCGATGGACTTGCTCTGCAAGTCGGCGTAGTTGGCCAGCGCGTTGTTCAGGTTGGTCACGTAGGTTCCGTGATGCTTGCCATGATGGATCTCCATGGTCATCGTGTCGATGTAGGGTTCCAGGGCGTTCGTCGCGTAGGGTAGTGGGGCCAGTTGATGCGCCATTAGATCTCTCCTTCACTTGAATCAGTTATTATTGACGACACACAATCAGACCCCTTAATGGTACAGGCCCTGGCTGAGGATAAGGTGAATCAGGGATTGGAGATTTGTGAAACCTGCTGGTGAGACCCTGCCCGTAGCGCCGCCCATCCCGGCTGCCAAAGCAGCTTCGCTGAGCGCCAGGGCCGGCGCTGCGCCGCGTCTATCCCCGTTGGTGGGGCTGGCGTGCGGCATCGTCGCCGTATCGACCGCCTCTCTGCTGGTGCGCTTCGCTCAGCAAGCCGGCGCAAACTCGCTGGCGATTGCCGCGCTCCGGCTCAGCGTGGCGGCGCTGGTGATCGCGCCGGCGGCCTGGCTGCGCTGCCGCGACGAGTTGAAACGCCTGTCCCGGCTCGATCTCCTGGTGGGACTGGCGAGCGGCGCATTCCTCGGCCTGCATTTCGCCACCTGGATCAGTTCACTGCAATACACCAGCGTGGCCAGCTCGGTTGTGCTGGTCACGCTCTCACCGATCTTCGTGGCGATCGGCTCGCTGTTGTTTCTGAAGGAGCGCCTGCCCTGGCCGGCGATGGCCGGCATGATCGTCGCCGTGGCCGGCGGCATTGTCATTGCGCTGGGCGATCGCGCCATGAGCGGGATGGCCGGCGCGAACCTGGCGCTGGGCAACGCGCTGGCTGTGGCCGGCGCGCTGAGCATCGCTCCGCACTTTCTGATTGGCCGGCGCTTGCGCGTGCGGTTGTCGCTGTTGGCGTACATCAGCGTGGTCTACAGCGCAGCCGCGCTTGTCCTGCTCGTTGCCGTCGCCGCCTTGCGCGTTCCTCTGGCTGGCTTCGAACCACAGGCCTATGTGTGGGTTGTTCTGTTGGCGCTCGTGCCGCAGTTGATCGGGCACACCTCGTTCAACTGGGCGCTCGGCTATCTGCCGGCCACCTATGCCACGATCCCGGCGCTCGGCGAGCCGATCGGTTCCACGCTGCTGGCTGTGGCAGTGCTGAGCGAGCCGCTGACACCGGCCCGGACGCTGGGCGGGGCGCTGGTTCTTGGCGGCATTGCGCTCATGGCGATCGCGCGGTCGCGTCGCTCATCCGGCGCGCCGGCCTGACGTGTCACCTCCTGTGAAACGCGCCTCGGTTGCCCCCTGGTTGTGGATCGTGACGGCTGTGGCACTGGCCGGCTTTGCCCTGCGCATGATTCGGCTTGTGGATGTGCCGCCGCGCTGGGACGAAGGCTGGTCGGTGGCGCACGCGGCGCTGCCAATCGATGAGTTGCTGGTGATTACGGCGGCCGATGTGCACCCGCCGTTGTACTACCTGTTGCTGGGGGCCTGGCAAAACCTGTTTGGCGTCAGTCTGGCGGGGGCGCGCTATCTCTCGGTGTTGATGAGCCTGCCGGCCATTCCGCTGGCCTGGGTGACGGGACGGGTGTTGTTGAAGTCGCCGCGCGCCGGCCTGTTTGCGGCCGCGTTGACGGCATGGCTGCCGCTGCTGGTGTATTACGGCGCCGTCATCCGCATGTACGCGCTGGCGCCGTCATTCGTGCTGCTGGCGACCTGGGCGGCTTTGCGGCTGGTTGCGGGCAGCCGGCGACCTGTGCGCGCCCAGGCCGGACGTGTGATCGCGTTTGTGGTCGGCGCGGCCGGGGCCATGCTCGCGCTGTACCATGCGGCCTGGGCGCTGGCGGTGCTGGGCGTCTGCGCCACACTGATGGCGCTGCGGCGTCGCGGGGCAGAAACGGGCCTGCGATCGGCCTGGGTGCGCGTCGGGCCGTTGTGGGCGGCGATCGCGCTGTCTGCGCTGGCCTTTGCGCCGTGGGCAGTTTATGCCCTGCCGCAGCTCTACGCCCGCGCCGCCGCCGAAGCCGGCGTCAACACGGCCCAAAGCTATCCGATCTCCTATTTCATCGAACAGGCCTGGATCGGCCTCACCCTGTCTCAACAAGCCGGCTGGTCCGTTACCGCAGTGATCGGCGCTGTCATGCTGGCCGGCCTGGCCGCCTCGATCCTGAAGCCGCAGTCGCACTCCCAAATCCCAACTCCCAAATCCAAAATCCAACATCCCCTGCTCCTGCCTCTGCTCACCATTGTGTTCACGCTGGCCGGGGTGGCGATTGCGGCGCGGCACTGGACGCTGAATGCGCGTATGCTGGTGGGCGCGGCGCCGGCGCTGGCGCTGGCGCTGGCGTGGGCGTTCGAGCAGTTGGCGCGCTGGCGCTGGCCGGCGGCGGTGGTTGCTGCGCTGGCGCTGGGCGGGGTGTATGCAGACACGAGCGCCGGCCTGGTCTATGAAAAGAGCCTGGAGGTCTTTGACCCCTACAATCCGCACGCTTACCACGATACGCTTGCGCCACAGGGCCGGCCATCGGACGTTGCCATCTTCAATGTGCTCAGCCCGGCCGGCTTTTATGCGCTGGATCGGCAGCCGTCATCGCCGGCATGGTCGTATGCGCTCACCTGGGACCCGGTCATCGA